>ERZ1027139.159-NODE-159-length-22833-cov-13.714461_pt1 | contig 22833 bp, 14 predicted proteins | sample MGYA00519277_ERZ1027139 | MGnify/ENA primary metagenome ERZ1027139 (study PRJEB26926, sample SAMN06164554) | human gut metagenome | biome: ENVO:00009003; feature: ENVO:2100002; material: ENVO:00002003 | host: Homo sapiens | place: USA | collected 2012 ...
TGTCTTAGGGTCTCGTGGGCTCGGAGATGTGTATAAGAGACAGATTATACATTTACAGACATTCAACCTCTCCAGACAAGTCATCGTACTGTAATTATTCAGTTGTATAGCCGACGACGTCGAATATACAATCGACAGCGCCGGATGTAAAGCCGACAACGCCAACTATACAGCCGACAACGTAGAAGTAAAGACATTTACTGTTAAAAGTATAGTGTCTGATGGCTGCAAACTGAATTTATCATATCTCCTACAAGCGGATAAAGGTGAACAGACAGCCTCATCTTTTTTCATACGCAACAATATATTATTCAAATCATTGTATTTCAGTATAATATCAAAAGTAATTTTAATTCTTCGACAATACAGACTCAAAAGCATAAAAAATTCCCGGCTCCGGGAATCATTTATCCACAACAGCCGAGAATTTTCTATAAGTACTTGTTATACTCAACGATTAGGAGTATCCCATACTTTTGTTTCTGTACAATTAATGTCTAATGTCTGTCCGCCACACTTTATTATAAAGTCTCCTTTTTCCAGACGCCATTTACCGTCGTAACCAACAAATGCCAGATCACTTCCTTTCAGTTGCATGGTTACGATTTTGGTTTCACCCGGATTGAGTGCCACTTTTTCGAAGTTACGCAGACGGATGTTATCAGGAGTGCTGCTTGCAACCAAATCTTTTGAATAAAGCAGTACGCTTTCTTTTCCGGCTACCTTTCCGGTATTGGTAACATCGACGCTGACTGTCAGCACGTCATCGGCTGTAAATGAAGTTTTGTCAATTTTCAGATTCGAATAATTGTAAGTTGTATAACTCAGACCGTCACCAAAATTCCACTGTACATCCATTACCGAGTCGTAGTTGTAGTTTCCGCCCATCTGTCCCATGTTTTCGCAAGGCTTGTAGTCATAAGTTGCCAATGCGTTGATATATTTAGGATAGGTGAAAGGCATCTTCCCGCTGAAGTTGGTATCACCGGCAAGCAGGTTGGCAAGTGCATCACCGCCATAATTGCCCGGAAGCATCACGTTGACTACAGCTTTTGCCAGTGGAACAATATCGTTGATGATACGCGGACGACCTTGATTCAATATCAGTATGACAGGCTTTCCAGTTGCTGCTAACGCTTTGACAAGGTTACGCTGATTCTCAGACAATGTCAGATTACTCAAATTACCCGGAGTTTCGCAATAAGAGTTTTCTCCAATGCAGGCAATAATCACATCAGCACGACTGGCAGCAGCAACTGATTTTTCGATTTCCGGCTGGTTTTCTTCCCACCAGTTATCGTTCTTGTAAGGAGCGTAAGTCACACCCGGTTCGTAGATGATGTTCTCTTTGCCGTATTTGTTGCACAATGCTTCGTAAATCGTATTATATGCTCCTGCAAATTCATCGGCACGATGTCCTTGCCAGCTATACGACCAGCCTCCGTTCAGACAGCGCATAGAGTTGGCATTCGGACCGGCAAGCAGGATTTTTGTTCCCTTGGCAAGCGGCAGGATATTGCCTTCATTCTTCAACAGCACTTCCGATTCTTCGGCAGCTTGCAAAGCTTCGGCTGCAAATTCCTTCGAACCAAACTTATCGTATTTCTTAATGTCCCAATATGGATTTTCGAACAGTCCCAGACGGTATTTCAGACGTAATACGCGGGCTACGGCATCATCGATGCGACTCATGGGAACTTCACCTTCTTGTACCAGTTCTTTCAGGTAGTCGCAGAAACTAACTTCGTAGGGAACCATCGACATGTCGATTCCGGCATTGATGGCAATCTTGACAGCTTCTTTCTTAGTAGCTGCAATGTGATCGCGTGTACACAGATTGTTTATATCTGCCCAGTCGGTCACAATCATACCGTCCCAGTTCAGATCTTCCTTCAACCATTCGGTAAGCAATTCACGGTTAGCATGGAAAGGTATACCATTGTCTACACCTGAGTTTACCATAACCGACAGCGCACCGGCTCTCACCGCTGCCAAAAACGGAGCAAAATGTTTTTCACGCATATCGCTTCGTGAAATTGAAGAGGGTGTACGGTCCTTACCCGAAACTGGAACACCATACCCCATATAATGTTTCATACAAGCTGCCACATTATATTCCCCGATATGATTCGGATCATCCCCTTGAAAACCTTTGACAGCCTCAACACCCATTTCTGCATTTACATAACAGTCTTCTCCGTAGTTCTCCCACATACGCGGCCAGCGCGGGTCACGTCCCAAATCGACAACCGGAGCATAGGTCCAGGGAATACAGCCAGCCTTTGTTTCGTAGGCAGATATTTCAGCTCCACGACGAACCAGGCTGCGATTGAAAGTAGCTCCCATATTGACACCTTGAGGGAATAATGTTCCATCCAGTGTATAGGTGGTTCCATGAATCTGGTCTACTCCATAAATACACGGAATGCCTATTTCTTTCATCGACTTCTCCTGAATTTGCTTAATGGCAGCCGCCCACACTTCTTTTTTCTGGGCTACGCTTAAAGGAACATTCAGGATAGAACCAACTTTATACTTGCCTATCACCGTATCGAGCATAGCCTCGCTCAACTTAAACCCATCCTTGCTTCCCGGAAAATCAGTAACTACATCGACTGTTATCTCACACATTTGGCCGATTTTCTCTTCGAGTGTCATTTTTTTCAACCACTCCTGAATATGTGCCTCTATTACCGGATCAGCAGAAATCGCAGGAGCAGGCTGAGCCATTCCTGCAAGGCTTCCAACACATACCATGGAAGCCATCGCTAAATTTCGAATATTATTCATGATATTAATCTATTATAAATTGTTGAGTTGCTTTTTTCAATCCCGTACCTGAAACTTCCAATTGGACATTTCCTTTCTTTCCTTCTTGTGAACGGATTATTACCTGTGCCTTTCCTGAAAAAGCTTTGATACGGAAAGGTGTTTCACCATTTACAGGACGTTCTACTTCTTTGAATCCCGGATCACCGTTCCCATATCCCAATATCGTTGCCGGACCAGTCAAGGTAACAATCATTTCATTCATGGCATCGGGTACTTCACGATTTTTTTCATCTTTCAATGTCAGATCTACAATTGCAATATCCTGACCGTCCGCCTTCAAAGTTGTATTATATGGCTCTATTGAAATACGGTCTGCCTCACCTGTAGTTTCTATTTTCTCTACCATAACTTTCTTTCCAGCCTTATAACCTTTAGCCAGTAAACTACCCGGACGATAGATTGTTTTCCATTCGATATATCCATTGACCGGCATAGACTTCCGTCCTAAGCTTTTTCCGTTGACAAACAGTTCAACTTCGTCACAATTGCTATATGCCCAGACATTGATGCTATCTCCTTCATGACCAGACAAATTCCAATGCGGTGACAAATGCAGAACCGGTTTGTCAGTCCACCAAGATTTCAGATAAAAGGCTTCATCTTTAGGAAATCCGCAATAATCAAATATGCCAAACTGTGAGCCTGTCGCCGGATAAAGCATCGGATTCGGTTCACCTCTATAATCAAGTCCTGTCCAATAGAAAAGTCCGGCCAGCCAAGGACGGTCATGATAGAACTGCCAGCCTCTCGCCATCGGATTAATAATATGATTATCATCTTGAGCCGTACGATTGATAGGAGCCATCCAACCGCGTAATGAATCGGTATAATAAACGTTTCGTGTACCACATCCTGATGTTTCCTCCGAACCAACCGGCGAATACCACTCAGGATGTTTCTGATGGAATTCATCTATCGGGTTCTGGCGGAGATAATTATATCCTTTCACATCGACTCCAAAGAGAGAAACCCGTCCACCGGCTGTTCCTTGTGTCGACAGGCGAGTTGAGTCCAGCTGATGTACATATTCACTCATCGATTTAGTAATACGCAATCCACGTTCATTACCTTCAAGTGCCCATTCCTCATTTCCGATACTCCACAAAATAATACATGGATGATTTCGGTCACGCTTGATCATATATTCCAAAAGACCGATATGCTCACGATTGATACCCATCAGACGATTTTCTTCAATGACAAGCATTCCCAGACGGTCACATAAATCCAGAAAGACAGGCGACATCGGATTGTGCGACGTACGTATGGCATTACTTCCTATCGTTTTCATCTTCTTTATGCGATACTCCCACAACCGGTCTGGGATTCCAGTTCCTACTCCGGCATGATCCTGATGTAAGTTAGTTCCTTTCAATTTAACCGGACAACCATTTAGCATAAATCCTTTCTGTGAATCAAACTCGATTTTCCGGATTCCAAAATTGGTAGAATATGTATCAACCAACTTTTCGCCGACATATACATCTGTATATAAGGTATATAAATAAGGCTGTTCCAGATTCCACAAATGAATATCATTCATCTTTACCGACTGCAATAGCTTCACCTCTTCCTGTTTAGGAGCTAAAGTAATATCTGATTGCTGCGTACTGACTACTTCTCGTCCTGTAGCATCAAGGACACGATTGACCACTGTACAATTCGCCGGTTCCAATCCCTTATTCGATAAACGAACTTCTATATTCACATCGGCAGTCTTATAAGAATCGGTTATGCGAGAAGTAACGAACGTACCAAAAGGAGCAACATGAACTAATGACATCTTCTCCAACCACACATCACGATAAATTCCTGCTCCTTCGTAATACCAGCCTTCTTCTGTACTGGCATTTACACGGACTGTAAGCAGATTCTCTGCGCCGTAATTCAAGTATTCCGTCAAATCATAAACCTGAGTAGCATATCCGCTCGGCTCATGGCCTAAATAAAAACCGTTGCAGAATACTTGTGCATTACGAAAGATTCCATCAAATCTGACAGCAATGTGTTTACCTGAATCCTCTGCTGCAATATAAAACTTACGCCGATACCAGCCAACACTCGTTTCAGGATATTTCCATCCGATGGTTTTATATCCATGACTATGACTTGCTTCTTCTGAATAAGGAAGATCAACTGCCCAGTCATGCGGTAGACTGACCGTTTGCCATAAAGAGTCATTAAACTGCTCGGAACTTGGTCCTTGGTTCTGATTAAAAGACTTGGCCTTTGCGAAATAAGTAAAATATTCAGTTCCATGAGTAAAATCTTTTTTCATGTCACCAGCATGCCCATACGCAAATTTCCATCCATTATTCAGTAATATAGACTCTCTTATTTGTTGTGCACTGACAGACAAACAAGCCATAAACTGTATAAGCAGTAAAACAGATAATAGTTTTTTCATAATATTATTAGTAATCCGGGGTTAAGCAATAAAAAAACAGCCTTTATCATTACTATTATTTGTCTAATAATGATGAAAGCTGTTCTCTATCGTTTCTCAAGAAAAACGTTCTAATATTTCCATACACATACGACCATTATGATAAGGACATTTCCAGAATCCGGCTTTATCATCTTTGGTATTAACTGTTCCGTCAGGATACAAACTCCAATGCCATTCCCCCTGCTCCGTATCTACTAATTTTGACTTGATAAATATCCAGCACTTCAATGCCTTTTCCAAAGCTGACTTATCACCAAAATGCTGATAAAGATTGAGATGACCGACCACATTTTCAGCTTGTACCCACCAATGCAGTTCACGATCTATTTTTCCTTTGCTTACAAAGTTTTCATAAATCATACTGCCATCTGGATTTAGTCCTTCATCAGCAGCCTCAGCAATTTTTATAATGGCAGGTTCCACTTTCTGCAACAGACCTTTATCACCTAATACCAAAGCTGCTTCATGAATCAGCCATGACGCCTCAATATCATGTCCGTATGATACAATCTGATATTTGTTGGTCCAGTCATCTTCAAAAAATAAATGCAGATGATAAGTTCCGGCATCCAATATTTTATCCAAAAACAAGTTTACCAGATTATAGATTTGTTTTCCCAGACGTTCATCCTTCCACACGCGATACAAATTGGTATAAGGTTCCAGAATATGCAAATGCGTATTCATGGTTTTCTTCTCGTTTTCATCCTTATCACTCAGACGCATATCTTCTATTGGACACCAATCGCGGGTAAGAGCTTCCAGATAACCATTTTTTTCTGTATCAAAGCTATACTTCTCGATAACTTCAAACAAACGTTTAGCATAGTCCAAAGCCTCAGCATCACCTGTAGCACGCGTATATTCACTCAAACCGTAAATAGCAAAGCCAATGGCATAAATCTGTTTTTTTGTATCAACAGGATTTCCTTTATAATCAAGTTCCCAATAAATACCTCCAAACTCACTGTCATAGAAGAAATCAATCAGATAACGCTTTGCACGTGTAGCAGTTTCAAGATATTCTTCTTTTCTCAACAAGCGATAAGCTGCAGAGAAAGTCCATAAAATACGTGCATTGAGAATTGCTCCTTTCGAAGCTGATGCCTCCAACACGTCATTGCCTGTGATACGGCCATAGAATCCACCGTGCTCATGGTCGGTCATTTTTGTCATCCAAAAAGGAAGAATATTGTTTTCCAGCTCACCCTTCACCCCAGAACAGAGCTGTAATACTATTTCGTTATACATTTTTTGATTGTCGTTTTAAGTTTAACTGTTCCATTATACCCTTCATTTTCTGTTCTCCCAATGGATAGAAGCAAACAAATACTACCGAAATAAATGCTGCAATTGCGGGAAGCAGACTTAAGAACATCTTAATACCATTAATAGTTTCTTCACTTTGCACTGCATTAGCCTGGAAGCCGAAGAAAGACAATAGCCATCCTGTTACAGCTGTGCCAATTGCCCAGCCAAACTTCTGACTCATTGATGACGCACTGAATATCAAACCTGTCGCACGGTTACCCGTTTTCAGTTCCGAGAAATCGGCACAGTCGGCATACATTGACCAAAGCAAAGGGAAAATACTTCCGGCACATATGCTTATCAGACATTGGAATACAAAAATCAGAACCAGATCATCCTTATCGAACCAAAAGAATACCACACTTAAGACTGAAGCTACCAGCATAGACAAAGCGAATGTTCTTTTCTTTCCAATCTTATTACTCATGGGAGCAGCCAGAATAACTCCTACAATATTAGCTATCTGCCCGATAGAAAGATACAACCCACTCAACACAAATGATACGCCCATTAGTGACATGGTACGGAATTCATCTTCTATAATAAAATACTTGAAGTAATACACTGCAGCTCCGTCACGGATAGAGTTAAATACCAAAGTGGCTACTCCGGCACCAAACAATATCCACCACGGTTTATTATGGAAGAGGTCTTTGATATCATCTTTCAGAGAAGTCTTTTTATCATTGATAGGCTTCACCCGTTCTTTTGTCCATGCAAAACACCCAAAGAACAAGACAGCACACATGATTGCAATTACAACCACAGCCATCAGCCATCCGAACTGCTGATCAGCAGCTTCCTTACTATGCCCACTAAAAGCATTGACCATAGGCATGAACAACAGAAGTGCGATAAAACTGCCCAGATAAGCAAACATCATACGATAAGTAGACAGTGTATTGCGTTCTGACGGATCGGGACTCATCACACCTAACAAAGATGCGTAAGGAACATTAATGGCTGAATAAACCATCATCATCAGCGAATAGGTTATATAGGCATAAACCAATTTGCCCATATCGCCGAAGGGTGGCGTATAAAAAGTAAGTACTCCTATCAAAGCAAACGGAACAGCCAGATATAACAAGTACGGGCGGAACTTACCCCATCGGCTAGAAGTACGGTCGGCTACAACTCCAACAATCGGATCGAATACAGAATCCCATATACGAGTAACCAAGAACATTGTTCCCACCATAGCTGCGGGTAAACCAAATACATCCGTATAGAATATCATCAAATAAGCTCCAAATAGCTTCCAAAACATGGAAGAAGCCATATCTCCGAAACCATAACCTATTTTTTCCGTGAGTTTTATCATAGCAGTACTTACTTTCTTATTTTTATTATTTTATCAATTTCAGGTTCTTATCAATCAGTTTTTTCAACGTTTCTACTGATGCAGTAGTTGTCAAGCCGTCTTGTGGAGTATTCATACAGTAATCTACCAGTTTGTCGATGGTAGAAACAGCTACATGCATACGTGTGTCTGAAGAAGCATAATAAATAAACACTTTTCCATCTTCGTCGGCAATCCAGCCATTTGTAAACAATACGTTTGAAACGTCACCTATACGTTCTTCTCCTTCAGGAGCCATAAAATAGCCTCCAGGAGCAGCAATCAACTTGCTAGGATCTTCGAGTGAAGTCATATACATATATAGTACATAACGTAAACCAGCAGCACAACCACGTACTCCATGAGCCAGATGCAACCATCCTTTCGGAGTCTTGATAGGATGCGGACCTTCACCGTTCTTCACTTCTTTTATTGTATGATAATAACGGCAGTCAATAATCTTTTCTTCCTTTACTTCGGCATGAGTAATATCATCAACCAGTGCCCATCCGATACCACCGCCACTTCCGGCATCAATAAATCCATCTTGCGGACGAGTATAGAACGCATATTTTCCATTCACAAATTCCGGATGAAGAACAACATTACGTTGCTGACTCTTCGATTTCAAATCCGGCAAGCGTTCCCATGTCTTCAAGTCTTTAGTACGGGCAATTGCTGCTGTAGCTGTTGCAGAAGACAGATCACCAGCAGGCGCATTGTCATCGTGACGTTCAGCACAGAAAATACCGTAAATCCAACCATCTTCGTGAGCCGTCAGACGCATATCATAAATATTGGTAGCCGGTATCACATCGTCGGGCATGGTAATAGGATAATCCCAGAAACGGAAATTATCTACACCGTTCGGACTTTCAGCAACAGCAAAGAACGACTTGCGGTCAGCTCCTTCGACACGCACTACCAGCAAATATTTTCCGTTCCATTTAATAGCTCCGGAGTTCATTGCTGCATTCATTCCAATACGTTCCATCAAATAAGGATTTGTCTTTTCATCCAAATCATAACGCCAGAACACAGGAGTATGAGCAGCCGTTACGACTGGATACTTATAACGGGTATAGACTCCGTTAGTTGTTTCAACAGGCTCATTCTTACGAGTAATCAACTCTTCGTGCTGAGTAAACAATCTTTTTACTTTGTCTTCAAATGTCGTATTCATTATAATAAGTTTTATGTAAATTTACTTTATTGTTTTCATATCTCCGGCAAACAATGTCCGTGGATCGTTATAGAAGTTCACAAAATCGGCAGCCGATGGATGTCCCGGATAAGGAGCATAATAATGATTTTCTTTTTCACGCGCATTTCTCCATACCAGCACATAACTGATCGGATATTTCTCAATTATCGGCATTAACGTTTGTGTCCACCAAAGCGAATCGGGTATTGTTTCATAACCTGTTTCGGTTACGGCCATCAGCTTTTTATGCGCTTTGCTTACCTGTGACATAATGGTAAGCGCGTTATCCAGACTCTTCACATAAGTATCTTTATCAAACTGATATGCATCCACTCCTATAAGGTCTACAATATCGTCTCCCGGATAGCGTTCCAGATATTCGGTAGAGTCTTTGGGTTCCGTACCCGGAGAATATGCATACAGCAACTGAGTAGCCCCTTTCTCTTGCAAACGGTCATAAGTCATTCTCCAAAGCGCTTTATAATCTTCCGTTGAGCACAAATTCTTTCCCCACCAGAACCAGCTTCCCGTGTGTTCATGCCAAGGACGGAACAGCACAGGAACCTTTACTCCTTCTGAAGTTTGAATCGAATTAAGATAGTCTGCTACTTTATCCAGCCAGCCCATAAACTTGTCGTGATTAACCCCTCCCGGCAAAACCGACTTTACCACAGTAGAGTCACTCACATCCCACGAATCCTTACCTGTTACAGGATTGTCTACATGCCAGCTGAAAGACGACATACCTCCACGCTCATACTGAGCAACAACTTCCTTTCTGATACGGTCGAGCGACACATTATCCAACGTTTTATCACCGTAAATCTCCATTCTGCCCAAATCAAAAGACATCATTGCCGGATAGTCCCCACAAACGCTTTTCACATCGCTTCGGTTTTCATCTCCATCCCAACCTATACCATAAACTGGATCATCGTGATGTCCAAACATAAACATTTTATCCTGAGAAAGCTTCTCAAGTACATTTAGCATAGAGTATGCTTCGGGTGTTTTATCCATTTCTGATTGTTTTTTTTGCTGATTGCCACAAGCAGTCAGACAAGTACCGATAATCATAGTTGAAACAATAGCTTTCGAGATTTTCATAAGAATTAGTTTTACTATTTAACATCAGCAAAGATAGAGAAATTTTATACCACAGAATGATACAATTTTAACATATACATATACGTTTTTTCTTTTAAAAAAACATCACGCCATCACATTTATAAACAAAGGAGTGACTATGTTTATTACTTATCACACAGTCACCCCTAATAACTAATTATGTGATAATTTTTTATTTAAATGAAGGAAGTTGATCGCGGGTTATCACATACGACTGCGACATAGCATCCTGCCACCATTCTTTATCAGCATGAGAAAGCGCAGCACCTTCATTATCATACCATGGCATAAACCATAACCAGCGTGCTCCAGCATTCCACTGTTCAGAAAGTAACCCCAGCTTACTGTTGGTATCAATATAAGCTCCGCATTCACTCAACGCTACCATTTTACTACCATACTCAGAAACTACAGTCTGATATTGACTAGCACAGTCTGCTGCATCATTTCCATACAAATCTCGTCCTACAACATCTACATATGCATCACCTGGATACCAGTCTGCATCACCTGTTTCTGTTGTCCATACCCAAATCAGATTATCAAGTCCCTGAGCCTTGAAGTAATCGAACATCTGAATCCATAAACGTTTAAAACTGTCAGCATTTTTACCCCACCAGAACCATCCACCGGCAGCTTCATGAAGCGGACGCCAAATGACAGGTATATTTGCATCTTTCAACAGTTTTAAATAGCCGGCAATCTTTTCCAAATCCGCGTTAACAGTCTGATATTCCCATGTCCCTTCGGTAAATGCATTGTCGATATCGAAAGAAGTCTGATCTATATCAGTAGTAAGATTTCCGCTTCCGTTTGAAGCCGGAACATTCCAGTGCCACATGGCAGCAACCAAACCTCCATTGTTCCACCACTGAGAAACCGGAGTTATATCTCCATAGTTAATCCAGCTTCCTTCGGCCGAAGACTGTAAATGAATATAATCAAAGCAGTTCAATGCCGGATATTTACCTGTCCATTGATAAACCTGCTCAGACTCTTCAACATTCCACGCAACATTAGCCATCATTCCTGAAATAGTTTTCTGCTCGTAAGTTTCCTGTAAGAAATCATATACTCTCTGAGCTTCAGCTGTCAATGTATTCACCGGGGTATTATCCAATCCCTGAGTCGTAAAGCTAATCTCTACAGCAGGAGCCGGCATTGAATTAGGTCCTGTAACGAGTCCCTCTGGAACCGAGAAAGTATAAGTTGTATTTCTAGAAGGACAGTTTGCAACTACTACCAGTGTAGGACTTGACCCTATCACATCGGCACTGACAATACTTCCGCCGTTAGAGATCGACAGCAAATCTTTATTTTTAGATGCAAAAAACACATTTTTGTCGTACGTAAGACTGATTGTTACATTACCCGACTGAATTCCCGATGCACCGGTAACAGGAGTTGTTGAAACCAGAACAGGAGAAGCAACCTGCGCTATTTCATGTTCAACTTCTGTTAAACATGAAATAGTAGTAAATAATGTTGCTATAAACAAAAAACATATATAAACTTTATTCATACTTTCACTTATTTAATGTAGACTGATTCTATTGTATAATTCTGTCCGCTGATAATTAGTCCTCCAGACTGCAACTGAGTCAGAATATCCTGGGTTATCGTCAGTGAGAAGTTGCCGTCGATATTGAAATATTCAGTACCGGGAGCGATAGCTGCCCAGTCACCATTCTTGAACGAACCTTGAGCACCAGCCTGTAAATCGGATACAACAACTGTAATAACCTGTCCGACTTGAGCCGTTACAAACATATTAGAAGAGATTTGTGCAAAATTTACCCATGAACCAGTAACCAATGGACCTTCATAGATAAGCGTTCCCATAGAACCTACAATTTCAATCTGATAAGAAATACTTCCATTCGATGAAACCAATTCCAAAATTGCCTCTCCTACTATCTCTGCTGGTAAGGAAATCATCAATTTAGAATCACGTAATATAAACTGTACCTGACTTCCGTTTACATTGACCTGTGTCAGTTTATCTCCATTAGCGACTTCCAGTTCCAACAAGGCTCCGGCATCTACCTTATCCGGCAGACTCATGACATAACAGCATTGAGGTTTCGTTACTGTAAGTGAAGGTCCCTCTACTGTTTCACCGTTATGCATGTTCAAAACAATGTTTCCGGATTCGGCCTCCATCGGAACAGACACAGACAACTGACTAGCAGATGAAGAAGAAACCGCAACTGTTTGTCCGCCTCCAAAGGTAACCGAAGCAACCAGATCCAGATTCTGTCCGTTTATCAGCAAGCCTTCTCCAGCCGGAACAGAAGATGGATTATAACTTTCAACCAAAGGTTTTAATGTTTCGATAATAATACTTACTTGTTTGCCACTTTTCGTATTCAATATAAGGTTGCCACTTTGTGCAGCTTCCGGCATAACAACGGTGAGTTCTTTTTCAGACAGAGAGGCTGGCTGAACATTTTCTGCTACACCAGGGAAAGACAAACTGGTTACAACATCCAAATTTGAACCCGTCAAAACAATCTCATCACCTCCACGAAGGCCGGAAGCTGGAGTAGCAACAAGATTAGCCGGTACAGCCATTGTCAAATGAGCAACAGTAACCTTTACTCCCGAAGCAGGAACGACAACAACATCTCCATCAGAAGCATTTTCAGGCAATATAAATTCGATAGCAGCCGGACTTGTTACTGTAAATTCCACTTCAGTTCCATCAGGCATCAATACCTGCCGAACCAAATCAAGATTTTCTCCATTTATTTCGACAGCATCACCTGGTTTAGCATTTTCCTTATTCACAACAGTTTCTACAGACGGCAACGTAACCACCAGATCCTCTTCCGAGTAAATCAGATTTGGCAACTCTTCACCATCTGATAAAATAATCTGTCCAGTCTGTGCTTCTTCAGGCACAAGCAATTTTATTACATTCCGTTCATGAGTAATAAAATCTTCCTCAGCAACAACTACATCATCTGCAAAAATAACCTCATGAATCAGATTTAAATATTCACCTTCGATAGTCAGCTCATCACCAGGCAATACTGCTACCGGTGTAAAGTTATCTATAGAAATAGGTTCTGTAAAAGTCAGTTCCGTTCTCGTAGTTATATCCCCATTAGGAGTTCTCAGTGTTACCAATCCAGGTTGTGCTTCCTGAGGAACAGTGATCCGAATTTCTCTGTCACTGATTACATTGATATCTGTAATATCTGCACATCCAGGAATAACCACCGCCGTAACCTGATTCATTCCACTTCCCAGAAATCTCAACTCACCTCCACGAGCAACCGGGGATGGACCAAAAACATTCAAACTGATACCTCCTACATATTGATTAGTATCTACATCATCACCTTTCAGACAAGAGGTAAACGAAACACCTGTCAATAAAAGTGCTCCAGCCAAACAAAGGACCGATAATCTATTTGTTTTCATCGTACATTCATTTTTTTAATTAATAGATAGGCACTACACGGATATTATCGATACAGATAGTTGGCGAGCAGGCAGTTCCTGTAACACCGCCATTCCATACAAACAAGGTCAGACCAGTAATATCTGTTGACGACAACGGAGAAAGAGAAATACCTGAAGCACCAAAACGGAACTCAGACAAAGGAATAGTAACAGTAGTCCAGTTTGCTGTGGTATAGCTTCCGCTAGACTGCCAAGGAATCCACAATGCCCGAGGGAATGTATCTCCCTGAAAGAACGAATTGTTCATGTTATCTCCACTGACTTCATTATTGGTTGTCAGCAAGATTTGCATAGCACATGCACTCCAAGCATCAGGTACATTCACTTCAAATTTAAGTTGCAAATTACTCAAATCTTCAAAATCGACCAATGTATTCAAATAAGGAGTTGCTTCATCTCCATAAGGCCAATATTCAAAAGCAAAATCAGAATCATTCCATGAATCATTATCCAAATCTCCCTGGAATATCAGATAATTACCATCCAAAGAAGGAACTTTTTCCAGTGTTCCTATTGTAGCGGCATGCCAACCATTGTCTTTTGCTATAGCATCATCGCCATCATCATCAAAGTCGAATAAAATACCGTCATTTTCCATGTAACGGAAAGTAGACTGTCCTGTTCCATATATAGACTCTACATTCACATATCCAGTTTCTGCACCATCAGGAACAACAAAACTGATAGCATTTCGTGTCAGACTAGTAATTTCCGTAACAGGAACATTAGCTATTTCTATAGTCAACGGAACATTCGGGTCATCAATAAAATAATCTCCATAAATCGTAGCAACCGTTCCTGGCTGAGCATATTCATTTGACATAGAAGTAATCTCCGGAGCCGGAACCAGTACATTAAAATCGTATGTTACAGTTTCATTATTTTTATTAATTAAATAAATCTTGTTTGTAACTACACTCGGTATTGTAGACGGAACATCTACAATCAACGTATTATCCATTATCAGACTTGTATTCAAGATTGCCTTCTGATCATTGAAATAAAGTTCATATACGCTCCGCAAATTTTCTCCGACCAGACAGATCGTATTTGACATATAAGCTCCTGTTATCAACGAATCCGCAACTTCCGGATCAGTCATTCGTATATAGTTTACTGTAGGAAGCCCATCTGCAATTTCATACTTATCAGGTTCATCTTCACATGAAGTCACCATAACTCCAGAGAGGACGGCTCCCACTATAACTAAGCCTTTTATATATTTCATTAGTTTCATCATAACTCTTATTTTTATTAATAACTATATTCACTTCGCACATCTACATGAATCGGATCTTCCATCAAATGAGGATTAAATACTACATCCTCTGTCGGGAAAGGCAATGTAAAGCTCGAAATAGTAACATTAGGTTTTACGGCATTCGGATTATATCGATGCTCGTCCGGATTTACAGTAAAGGATCCTGTCTGATAGTAAGTCTTGTACAACGCATCCAATCCATAATAAACATCACGACGCTGATTGGTCAGCTCATTGATGGCTCTTTGTGGATCATAGTAAGACAAACGTACATAATCATACCAACGGTCACCTTCACAAGCCAGCTCCAGACGACGTTCTTTCCAAACATCTTCCCATGTAATTACAGAAGGACGTTCGTATGTACTGATAGCTCTATGACGTACCTGATAGAATGCATCAATAGCTGATTCATCAGAAGTAGATCCATTATTTCCGATCATTGCTTCGGCATAAATCAAATAAACATCCGACAAACGCAACAAATGTGTACTCAACTGACTGTGCTGAGCAGAAGCTGAGACACCTGTAGCAGTCAAATGGTCATTGGCATTGCCATACAACTGCTTTACTTCATTAGCTCCAGTTTCACTCTGGTAAGTACCAGGACCTCCTAAGTTATCTGTATCATAGATAAAATTAATATAATTGAATCCACCTTTGTCTTGCCAGAAATATTCATAAACATCACCACACATCATCATGGTTGCCTTGCGGCGTGCATCTCCGTTATAGCGAGTCGGACTCAAAGCATTTTCACCAAAGGCATCTTGTAAATCGACAGACGGACCATTATAACCGCCCCAGCAATTACCAAATTCATCAAATCCAGCTATTGCTAAATCTGACTGCAAAGCATTCTGACAAGTCCATGCATCAGAAGAAGCAGACCAATGCCATGACAACAGGCACTCTTCATTGAAATTATTTGCCAGACGGAATACATCCGAATAGTTCTCCAACAAATGTCTGCCTGAATTATCAATTACATCTTTAGCATAAGCCGCAGCCTGACGTAAATCATCTTCATTTCTTGATCCACTCATTCCGTAGCCTGATTTAGTAAGGTAAACCTTAGCCAACAAACCTTTAGCTGTATATTGATCGATACGTCCTTCTGAATTCGACCCAGGAAGTAATCTTATAGCCTCTTCCAACGTCATTATTATATATTCGTACACATCTGGAATTTGTACTTTATATTTTTCATTGTAATTACCTGCTGCGATATCATCAGAATTACTATGAACAATAGGCACTGCCCCGAAAGTACGTACCAGATAGAAATAAGCCATGGCCTTCCAAACAAGACATTCGCCCATACATGTATTTCTTGTCTGTTCACTTCCTCCAGCAGTCTGCAACCTTTCCCGAATCGTATTAGCATATGCATTGACCGACCACAACGAATAAGACATATTTATCAAATCTTCATCTGTACCGTTCACTGTAAAGGTCAGATAAGGAGAAGATCCCCAATAATAATTGCCTGCAAGAACTTCACCTACTTTAAAAAATCCACGCTGAAAATCAAACCAAGGAGAGTTATATAAAGGATTTACTCCTTGGAAACACTGTTCATCATTCTGATAAAAATTATCTACATTATATGAATCTTCCGCCGGACGATCCAGAAAATCATCACACGAAGCTAAATTAGCTCCCAATATAGCTGCTAAAGTCCAGTATTTTATATTATTCAATTTCATAATCACATTTTATTTAGAAAGAAACATTCAATCCGAAAGAATAAACCGTAGGAGAAGGATAACGTCCATTATCCAATCCATAAATATTCGCACTGGCCGTGCTGGCTCCGATTTCCGGATCATAGCCATCATAACCTGTAATTGTCAGCAAGTTCTGGATATTGGCATATACACGCAAATTATCAAGCCCCCATTTCTTAATAATCTTTCCCGGGAAAGTATATCCTAGTGTAATATTCTTCAAACGAATATACGAACCATCCTCAATATAACGGTCACTGATACGGTCATTATCATTAGGATCTTGTATAGAGGCACGAGGAATAGTCGTACCTGCGTTGGCTACACGTACATTAGTAATATCGTCATACCAGTTATGTATTGTCACACCATTCACAACAACTCCTGCAGAATAATCCTTATTTGGGTCTATCGGTACAATCTGCGCGCGGTCAAGCACTGTATTCAACTGATTGCTCCAAGGAGAGTTCATATGAGTCAGCTTCATACCCAAATAATTGAAGACCTTATTGCCATACGAACCGTTAATAAATAACGACAAGTCAAAATTCTTATATCTAAATGTGTTTGTCCATCCAAAAGTAAATTTGGGCAGTGGTGAACCGATGTTTGTTCTATCGTTTTCATCAATAACACCATCACCATTCAAATCTTTATATTTTATATCGCCTACCCATACTGTATTCGTTCTGTTAAACACTCCGTTTGCTGGATATTTGGCAGGTTTGGCAGATGTCTGCAAATCTTCCAAGTCTTCATACACACCGTCGCATACATAACCGTAGAAATTGTAAAGTGATTCACCCACGTTAGTTACACTCACTACATCACTCCACTGTCCGTATCCCACAATCTGCGCATTGGCTGTACCATCAAGTGCACGCAACTTGTTTCTGTTAAATGAAATCTGGAAATCTGAGTCCCACTCAAAAGTTCCAATCAGAGGACGAGTATTCAAAGAAATTTCCCAACCTTTATTTTCGATGTCACCATAGTTTCCCATCGGTGCAGCCAAAGCAGAAGAAATATTACCGGAAGTACCCATATACGAAGGAAGCTGCAAAGACATCAACATATCTTTAGAAACCTTTTTATACCAGTCGACAACCAAATTTACTCTTTCATGGAAAAAGCCTAAATCAATACCTACATTGACCTGTTCCTGAGTTTCCCATTTTACACCCAGATTAGCAATATTAGACTGACGATAACCCAAGCCTAATCCAGTCGGCATTCTTGACATACTAGCTCCCCAACGATATCCACCGATATTTGAGTTACCGGTCTGTCCCCATCCTAAACGCAGCTTACCGTTGCTGATTACATTTGTCAGAGGTTCAAAGAACTTTTCATTCGAAAAACGCCATGATCCGGCTACAGCATGGAAACCGGCCCAACGGTTACTTGGTCCGAAGTTAGACGAACCATCATAACGATACGTATAGGTTGCCAAATAACGGTCTGCATAATTATATGTCAGACGAGTAAAGAAAGAAGCCATTGCAGAACTGCCAAATCCGGAATTAATAGAAGGAGTACCTGTACCCAATGCCGGATTATGAACAGCATCCGAAGGTAAGTTTGTGTTAGCAACCGAAGTATAATCGTAATTAGATGCCCAGCACTCTTGTCCCAGCATTGCCGTGAAACTATGTTTATCTATCTGGCCATTGTAAGTCACATAATTTTTCAATTGCCAATATGTACTGTTGTTTTTCTGGATAGAACTTGTATTGCTGTCACGCTTCCAGTTGCCTAAGTCTACCTTGGGCTGATAACGTTCCCCTTTACTATAACTGATGTCATAACCAAATTCCGTATGCCAGGTCAGATTCTTCATCAAAGTAACATCTGCAAAAATACTACCTGTCAGCTTCTGACGATCCAGCAGAATCTGGTCCATCATGGCCATTGCAATCGGGTTTGGGCTGGTATATCCTTCACGCACGATAGACGAATAATTACCGTCAATATCATAAATAGGTATATCCGGTACAGTCTGCAATGAATAACTGATAATACCTTGGTCACTATCGGCCAGCTTCAAGTCATCCTGTGTAGCAGAATAAGTAGCATTCAAACCTATTTTCAACCACGGTTTCAACTGAGCGTCCAAGTTAGTTCGGAAAGAATAACGGTTAAAACTTGAACCAATCAACGTACCATCCTGATCCATATAAGAACCTGAAACATAATACTTCACTTTATCCGTACCTCCTTGAGCAGAAATCTGATGCTGATGTTGCAAAGCTGTACGGAATACGGCATCCTGCCAATTGGTTCCAACGCCTAACAATGAAGGATCTGCATAAGTAGAACTTGGCTCCAATTCACCGGTTTCAACAAAGTCATTGTAGAAGCTTGCAAATTCACGCAAGTTCATCATATCCAAACGCTTGGTCTGACGCTGTACAGCCAACATACCATCGTATGTAAATTTAGCCTCACCTGCCTTACCACGCTTGGTTGTAATCAGTACAACTCCATTTGCTCCCTGAGCTCCATAAATGGCTGTGGCCGAAGCATCCTTCAAAATCTCCATAGAAACAATATCCGACGGATTGATGGTAGACAACGGAGAAATAGTAGAAACCGAACCGTTACCCAATGCATCACCTAGTCCGAAATCAGAACCAGAAGAACCTCCACCCTGTACAATAACACCATCGATTACATACAAAGGTTCTGCATTCGAGTTAATAGTAGCCTGACCACGGACACGAATAGAAGACGAAGAACCCGGAGCACCTGAGGTTGTCACAGCCGAAACACCAGCTGCACGTCCCTGCAAAGACTGATCAAGGTTTGTAATGACAGATCCTTTAATAGCATCTTCGCCTACAGAAACAGAAGCACCAGATAAGTCCCTTTTTTTCATCGTACCATATCCGACAACCACAACCTCGTCCAATGTTTCAGAATCTTCTTTCAATACAATATTCAAGGAAGTCTGATTAGTTATTTTAATCGTCTGGGTAACATATCCAATATAAGAAATTTCAAGCGTTGCACCTTCCGAAACATTCAGTATAAAATTTCCGTCAAAATCGGTAATTACTCCATTAGTTGTTCCTTTTTCAAGGATATTGGCTCCAATAACAGTTTCACCGGTAGCATCAACTACCTTACCTTTTATCTGCTTCTTAGCTTGCTGAGCAACCTCCAACATACTAGCTTCAGAAGCCCATGCCGGGTGCACATTTCCGATTGAAATTGTAGCAAATGCACCAGCTATTAGCACGCATTTTCTTACATTTTTATCCATAATGTATTTTTAGTATGGTTAATAATTTCTTCTTAAAATTCAGATATATGTGAGAAGATTACAAAAGTTGTCCTACATAATATCAGATTAAAGTCATCCGTGTTACATTCTTTTTACAACCACAAAAATAACGACAACAAAAGACTATTAATAATACTATTTTATCCATAACTAGTATAGTTACAAACAATTACTATACTAATCATTTCCCATCATTTATTTTTGCACAAAAAAGCTTTATAATACCTATTGTTGTACTATCCGACGCAAACACAGAATTCAATCCTTGCTGTTCTTGAGCAGGATCACCGGTATAATCATCTCCCGGTTTCCAATATTCATATTCTTTAGAAGGATTGGCCAAACCACCCCATCCCCAGAAATTACAGCCAGCGAACAGTGAACCAGAAGCAGCATGCTCTGCTACCAAACCAAAAATATATTTGTAATAAGTATCACGAGCTGTAACCGAAGAGGATTTGTCAAAACTAAATTTGTCTCTAGGATATCCAAATTCTTCCATTACCAAAGGTTTCTGATACTTCTTTGCGACTGCAAGATGTTCGTCGATATATACTTTCGAATTCAGTTTCGCTTTTTCCATATTATCTTGCAAGCTATCTTTTGGAGCCCACCCCCAATTGTATGGCCAGATATGAATATTCATATAATCCACATTAGCATCCGCATGAATTTTTTCGAACAAGTCCATATCCATTTCACAGCCCCATTTACCTTCGCTTCCAGTAGAAACCAGATGGTTGGGATCAAGAGATTTAATCAGTGCAGCCGCTTTACTCATCCAGTTGGCAAAATTCTGTTTATACTCAGGCAAGAAAGCGCGAGGTTCATTACCTATCTGCCATGACATGATAGTCGGATCATCTATATAACGCACATTTGTATAACGGTTGGTACGGGTTATTACATCCCTTACATAATTTGCATAAAGAGCCTGGGCACTATCCGAGCAGACAAACTGCCCGACAAAATTCATATAAGCTGCATATCCATCAACTGCCGGTTGTGGTGCTTTTCCATAACCAGCCCATTGCAGATACTGTCCATATCCTCCACTCCATTCCCATGAATTATTCAGATAAAGTACAGCCAGCATATCACGCTTTGCCATTTCAGCAAGCAGATAGTCAAGTCCTGCAAAAATAGTATCATTGTAAACTCCTGAAGCAACCTGAAGCGTAGGTTCTACTTTGGCAGCTACACCTCGCTCACCATCAGAACCAACCAGTATACGTAAATTATCGATACCAATCCTTTTTAAGGAATCAAGTTCACGACATAGGCGCACACGGTTACCACCTTCTCCTTCTGAACCCAGTATTGCACCATACCAAAAGTTAGTACCAATGTAATAATAAGGCTTTCCATTACGGATAAACTGCCCGTTATCTACTCGTACAAAGTTATTCTCTTTCTGATTTTTTGACGTTGTGGTACACGACACAATAACCACAAGTAACATTAACAACAAAAAAAAGTTCTGTTTCCGCATATCTATTAGATTTATTTCAACAGTGCAAAAGTAAAAGGAAATAACCTGGAAATATGATATAATTTTATCCAATAATTCACAACATTATAAATAGTTTAATTACTTACATTTACCCGACATTCAATAAAGCATCCCAATCCTAATACTTTCAAATAAATATAATGCCGATAATTCTCTGAATTACCGGCACAAAAAAACATTATCCTTTCAAACCTTACCTAAAGACCCTATCTATAGACAACATATTCTTACCTTACCGATAACACTTCTTTTACAATACGTCCCCACTCTTTCAAATCCTCACTTTTCCATCCAGTATCAGGTGCTGAAGGATAAAGCATCGAGCAAGTTTCGTCTTTGTCAGCTATTGACCAGGCAGCCCAGCTGATAGCATGCTTTTTCATCCACACCTGCCATTTATTCCATTCCTGCAAATCTATATTTCCATCCCCACTTGCTTCCATACCGGCACATTCGGAAACAAAAAGAGGAAGACCTTTTTCTAGTGCATAATCGGCACGCTCACGCAATGAAGTTTTGTGAGAAGCAGCATAAAAATGCAGCGTATACATTATATTATGTACATTCTTTATTGGATCATCGGCAGCCAGATGTACATCCTGATCCCAATGAGGAGTACCTACTAAAATCAAAGCCTCCTTATCGATAGCACGAATACAAGTAATGACATCTTCTGCATATTTTTTCACATCTGCCCAAGAATCCTTTACAGGTTCATTGAATATTTCATAAATAACATTGGGAACATCTTTATAGCGAGTAGCTATCTGACTAAAAAACTTTTTTGCCTCTTCTGTATGCAATCCATGACTATGCCAGTCTATAATGACATACATATCATTGGCAATGGCAGCATCGGCAACAGCCGTCACACATTTCAACGCCTTCTCCGGATTACTAAGATAAGCCCCTTCGGGCTCTACTCCCATAGCGGCACGAATCAGCGTACAATTCCATTGTTCTTTCAGCGTTTTCACAACCGAAGCATTATAAAAGCGAGGCCACCAGTTATGCCAACCCATACTTACTCCCTTCAATACAACTTTTTCACCTTGCTCGTTTACAAGAAAGGTTCCTTTTACAGACAAACGTTCTACTGCTGCACAAGCATTTACACTACCATATAAAAACATCAGACAGCACAATACACAAACCTGTAAGATAAAAAATCTGCTTTTAATCATGTTCCAGTTCATAGCATTTCAAATTAAAAATCCATTCGATTAACACTTGCAAAATTAGACTATTATAAGGTGAGTTCTATCAATTCAATTTATCCTCTTGTATCAGACAGCAGAACTCTTTA
>ERZ1027139.161-NODE-161-length-22623-cov-13.072359_pt1 | contig 22623 bp, 22 predicted proteins | sample MGYA00519277_ERZ1027139 | MGnify/ENA primary metagenome ERZ1027139 (study PRJEB26926, sample SAMN06164554) | human gut metagenome | biome: ENVO:00009003; feature: ENVO:2100002; material: ENVO:00002003 | host: Homo sapiens | place: USA | collected 2012 ...
TTTCTATATTTACCAAATATTCTAAAAAATATTTTCTTTACCTAAATGAATGGGATTTGAAAAATTAGAACGAGGATGTATGAGGAATCCAAAGCAATTCAACAATATCACAGAACGTGTAATAGATGATTTAAAGCAGGTTTTGGCCTCAGGCAATAGCCAAATTTCGATAGCGGCAGCCAGCTTTTCTATTTATGCATATGAAGCATTGAAAGAAGAATTGGAAAAGGTGGATTGTGTAAATTTTATTTTTACTTCGCCAACATTCTATACTGATAAATCTGAAAAGCAAAAGAGAGAATTCTATATACCAAAGTTGAATAGAGAAAGAAGTCTTTTTGGTTCTGATTTTGAAATAAGGCTTCGAAACCAGCTTACACAACGAGCTATTGCAAGAGAATGTGCAGACTGGATTCGTAGAAAAGTCCGATTCAAAACAAATATAACACATGGTTCTATGAATACCTTCCTCAATGTAAAGGAAGGTGAAGAAACATATACCTATATGCCTTTTAATGAGTTTACCACTACCGAACTTGGGCTTGATAGAGGGAATAATATATGTCCGATGGTTGTAGGTATGCCTGGACATAGTTCTACAGATATGTTTCTGAAGAATTTTGCAGAATTATGGAAAGACAAAGAGAAATTTCAGGATGTGACAGATAATGTCATAGAAAATATTGAAACCGTTTACAAGGAAAATGCTCCGGCCTTTATCTATTTTATTACGTTGTATAACATCTTCAATGAATTCTTGGAAGATATTAGTGAGGATGTGTTACCTAATGAAGCTACGGGATTTAAGAATAGTATTATCTGGAATAAACTCTATAGTTTTCAGCGTGATGCGGCGTTAGCTATTATTAATAAGTTGGAAAAATACAACGGATGTATTTTGGCTGATAGTGTAGGATTGGGAAAAACGTTTACGGCCTTATCGGTAATTAAATATTACGAGAAGCGAAATAGAAATGTATTGGTTCTTTGTCCTAAAAAGCTGAATGACAACTGGCAGACTTTTCGCTCCAATTATAAGAACAATCCGGTATTGGCTGATCGTTTGCGTTATGACATCTTATTTCACTCTGATCTATCAAGGGATAAAGGATTGAGTAATGGACTTGACCTGGAACGGGTGAATTGGGATAATTATGACCTGATTGTGATTGACGAAAGTCATAATTTTCGTAATGGTGGGCGGTTTGATAATGATGATGAAGAGGATGATTTCAGGGAAAACCGTTATGCCCGGTTGATGAATAAAGTGATACGCAGTGGTGTAAAGACTAAGGTGCTTATGCTTTCTGCTACACCAGTAAATAATAGATTCAGTGATTTAAAAAATCAACTGCAACTGGCGTATGAGGGAAAAGCTGAAAATATAAACAACTTGCTTGATACGGGAAAGAGTATAGACAGCATTTTTAGGGATGCTCAGACTGTCTATTCAAAGTGGACCAAGTTGTCTCCGGAAAAGAGAACTACAGAAAAACTGGTAGATTCATTAAGTTATGACTTCTTCCAGTTGCTTGATGCAGTTACCATAGCCAGAAGTCGAAGCCATATTATCAAGTATTACAACACCAATGATGTGGGGAAATTTCCTACTCGCTTGTCACCTGTATCACGCAGGCCTAAACTTACGGATTTGAACGATGCTATTACTTTTGCGGATATAGCAGAAATGCTTAACAGATTGAATCTTTCCATATATACACCTTCTTTGTTTATTTTTGAGAGTGAAAAAGGCAATTACGGAATAGATTATGAAGGTGAGGGACTCACTGTAGATGGCCGTGAAAAAGGTATCCGTAAATTGATGGCTATCAACTTACTGAAGCGTCTGGAAAGTAGTGTGAACTCTTTTCGTTTGACTTTGATAAGAATACATGATTTTATAAAAGACTCTATTACGGCCATTGATAAATTTCAGGAAAGCGGTGCGGATATAATAGATGTAACTGATTTTTCGGAAGATTTTGATGCTGAAGATAGCGAAAATGATCCTTTTGTCGGTCGTAAATCAAAAATCAATCTCCGCGACATGGATTATGTAAGTTGGAGGCGTGATTTGAAAGCTGATTTGGAAGTGCTGGAACTGCTAATCCTTATGCTAAAGGATATTACACCGGAACATGATACGAAACTGCAACAATTAGTAGCAGACTTGAAAAACAAGTTTGAACATCCAATCAATGGTAACAATAAGAAAGTGCTGATATTTACAGCTTTTGCCGATACAGCCAATTATCTGTATGAGCAACTTTCCGGCAGGATTCTGAACGATTGCGGATTACATACAGCTCTGATCACCGGTAGTACGGAGGGTAAATGTACGTTACCAAAGTTGAAATGTACGTTTAATGATATATTGACCTACTTTTCGCCTTTGTCAAAAGACCGGGATGCTATTCATCCGAATGACACCAGGGAAATAGATGTGCTGATTGCAACCGACTGTATCAGTGAAGGACAGAACTTGCAGGACTGTGATTATTTGATAAACTACGACATACACTGGAATCCGGTACGTATCATTCAGCGTTTCGGCCGTATTGACCGTATTGGAAGCAAAAACGATGTAATTCAGTTGGTGAATTACTGGCCGGATATGGAGCTGGATGATTATATCAAGCTGAAAGGTCGTGTAGAAAGCAGAATGAAGGCAACTGTTATTACCAGTACGGGGGATGATAATCTATTGTCTGCTAATGAAAAGGGCGATTTGGAGTACCGTCGTAACCAGTTGAAGAAATTGCAGAATGAAGTGGTAGATATTGAGGATATGGATACAGGTGTCAATATCATGGATTTGGGACTGAATGAGTTCCGTCTGGATTTATTGGCTAATCTGAAGGAGCATCCCAATATGGATTTGACACCGTTTGGTATGAGTGCGGTGGTCAATGCTTCCGAACTGGTAGAACCAGGCGTGATGTATGTGTTGAAGAACAAGAACAATGGTGTGAACATTGACCGTTCCAATCTGCTGCATCCGTTCTATATGGTTTATCTTTCGCATACTGGAACCGTCATCTGCGACCATCTGTCACCTAAAAAATTGCTTGACAAGATGCGTTATGCCTGCAAGGACAAGACAGAACCGGATAAGGCACTTTGCAAGCAGTTCAACAAGGAAACACGTGATGGAAAGAATATGCGTCATTACAGCGACCTGCTGCAGTCGGCCATAGAAAGTATTATCACAGTGAAAGAAGAGAGTGATATAGACAGTCTTTTCTCTGTAGGTGAAACAAGTGCTTTGACCTATAACATTAAAGGACTGGATGATTTTGAATTAATTTGTTTTTTAGTAATCAAATAATATATAGAAATATAATGAGTGTAATTGTAGAAAAAGATATATATCTATCCAATGGAGATAGACAAGTAACCATTTCCCCCAATTGCTATCTTATGCAAACGAAAGATCACGGCATCATTGCTTTTGAGATACAATTGGAAGCAACAAATAATAAATTATCTACTAAATATGTATTCAAGATAAACATATCAGGAAAAAATATTCAATTCAGTATTCCTCTAAATAAGCGACTTGTTCTTTTTGATAAGAATAAAAATTATTGTATTCTTACATATTCTGCAGGTGGTGGCTACACAGAGTTTTATGCTAAAAGTGGTTTTTCTATAACCGTTCATACAAACTTTGTTATCGATGAGCCTAACATAGAGAAACTAAAAGGATTGGAGCATACTTATATGATGCGAATAGAAACAGAAACTAGTTTTTTGGAGGTTGAATCACTATACTCATCAAAGAGCGAAGGGTATGATTATCAACCTTCAATAAGTGAGTTTATGCTAGAGTCAATATCTCTTGCTCAAAAAACTATTCTTAAATCATCTGATGACTTGTTGAAGTTTTAGTAAAAACAACATTGATATATAAAAATGGACAACGTACTACATTTCCCGCTATCAACTATTGTAGATAAAAATGTTCCGAAGAATGCATTCTTCGGACGAGCCAGCGTGGAACAAAAATCTACTCTTAAAGATTTTCTCACACGGGAGTTTGAAAGTATTGTTTGGCTATATAAGCTTGCACCTGCTACACTCAATGTAGAGGATGGTGAATATGTGCATGAGATTGACGTGTTCTATTGCAGGATGAAAGAAGACAAGTACTGTATTAAGCCTTTCAGTGTAATGGATGAGTTACTGCCACGAGATACGATTTTCATTATTGAGTACGGTGGAAAGTTTGATTTACTGATGCACTATAAAGAAATGTCGGTTGTTCATGGAGAACAGAAATGGAAGTGTGGTGTTGGTGAATTGAAACGCGATATACGAATTGATGCTGATACTCTGAACATTCAAGGACAGTCTATGGATGCCGTTTACAACAGTTTGCTCAGCCAAATATCAGGATTATCAGCATCTACCAAAGAAGAATATAAAGAACTAGTTGATATACGTAAACAGATAGAAAGTATTCAGAAACAGATTTTGATGCTGCAAAAAAGAATAAAGGCTGAAAAGCAGTTTAATCGACAAATGGAATTGAATACAGAGGTGCGTCAACTTAGAAAAGAAATAACATTACTAACTGATAAATTAAATAAGAATAATATATAATCATGAAACCCAATAAATTAGATTTGAGCTCGGTTGATGGAACACAACTGAATTTGGAGGCTCTCTATCAGATAGCACCATCCTGCTTTACGGAAGTGAAGGATGATAAAACCGGGGAGCTGCGCCATGTGGTAAATTTCAAGACTTTGCGTCAACTACTTGGAGATAATGCAGTGGAAGATGTGGATGAAATGTATCAGTTTACCTGGCCGGGAAAACAGGAAGCTCGTCGTGAGGCTGCACGCCCTACCTCAAAGACTTTGCGTCCGGTAGTAGAGGATAGTGTAGATTGGGATAACACACAGAATCTATATATTGAAGGTGATAATCTGGAGGTGTTGAAATTACTCCAAAAGTCATATATGGGTAAGGTGAAGATGATTTATATTGACCCACCTTATAATACAGGTAATGACTTTGTGTATGATGATGATTTTGTACTTTCACAAGATGATTATGATTTGTTTTCTGGAAATGTAGATGAATTAGGTAATCGTTATAGAAAGAATACAGAAGCTAATGGTCGTTTCCATTCAGATTGGTGTTCGATGATGTATTCACGGTTAATGGTAGCTCGTTCATTACTTTCTGAGGATGGGGTGATTTTTATTTCGATAGATGATAATGAGCAGAGAAATCTGAAGAATATTTGTGATGAAATATTTGGTTCATCAAACTTTATAGCTCAACTTATTTGGGAAAGAGCGTATTCGCCTAAAAATGATGCAAAATACATCTCTAATAGCCATGATTATGTATTAATGTATGCTTTAGATTTGGAAAAGTTTACTATAGGACGATTACCTAGAACAGAAGAAGCTAATGCCAGATATTCTAATCCCGATAATGATCCTCGTGGAGTATGGAAAGCAAGCGATATGTCAGTAAAAACTTATACATCATCGTGTGATTATCCAATAACGACCCCTTCGGGGAAAATTGTAGAGCCTCCAGCAGGACGCTGCTGGAGTCTCTCAGCGAAAGCTTTCGCTGAGAGACTCCAAGATAATCGTATTTGGTTTGGTCCTAATGGAGATAGTACCCCATCAATAAAACGTTTTCTTTCAGAACTGAAATATGAAGGAATGGCACCAACCTCTATCTTATTTTATAAGGAGGTTGGTCATAGTCAAGAAGGTGCTAAAGAGGTTGTTTCTTTGTTTGGTAATAAGGGCGTTTTCGATGGTCCTAAACCTGTGAGATTATTAGAAAGATTAATTACATTGGCTAATTTGAAATCAGATTCTATTGTTATGGATTTCTTTTCTGGCTCAGCTACAACAGCTCATGCTTTGATGAAAATGAATTCAAATAAAAACTTCCAATGTAAATTTATTTTGGTTCAATTGCCAGAAGAAATTAATGATACCAAGAAAGAACAAGAATATAAAAATATATGTGAAATTGGTCAAGAACGTATCCGTCGTGCCGGAAAGAAAATCAAGGAAGAATCCCCATTGACAACCCAAAACCTTGACACAGGTTTCCGTGTTTTCCGTTTGGCAGACAGCAATTTTGAGGAAGTAAAGAAAGCACCAAACGAATACGACCAATCGCAGCTTGACCTTTTCCTCAATAACGTAAAGAGTGACCGTACAGACCTTGACCTTTTGTTTGGAGCTATGCTCAGTTGGGGTGTACAACTCTCTTTACCTATGACCAGTGAAGAAGTGGATGGAAAGATGGTTTATTCAGTTAATGATGGTGACTTGGTTGCTTGCTTTTCTGAAGATATTACTGAAAATATCGTAAAAGTCATGGCCGACAAACAACCACTCCGTGTATTGTTCCGTGATAGTTGCTTTGGTCGTGACGATGCAAAAATCAATGTGTTTGAAACCTTGAAACAGTTGCTGGACTGGAGTGAGGAAGATGCAATGAATAACATAAAGGTGATTTAAGGAATCGTATCATGGAAGAAAAGAGGATAATTATTTATACTTCCAGTGATGGACAGACGAAAATAGATGTCAGACTGGAAGATGAAACCTTGTGGCTCACACAACAGCAAATTGCCGAACTATATCAAACGTCGAGGACCAATGTAGTAGAACATATCAAGCATATCTACGAAGAAGGAGAACTTGAAGAAAATTCAACCTGTCGGAATTTCCGACAGGTTCGCACTGAAGGTTCCAGACAAGTAGAACGGGAAATGTTATTCTATAACTTGGATATGATTATTTCATTGGGGTATAGAATTAAATCACGCATTGCAACTCATTTCCGACAGTGGGCTACTCAACGGCTGAAAGAATACATGATTAAAGGTTTTACTCTGGATGATGAACGTTTGAAAAAGCTGGGAGGCGGAGGTTATTGGAAAGAACTGTTGGAACGTATCCGGGACATTCGAGCTACGGAAAAAGTATTTTATCGTCAGGTTTTGGAGATATATGCTACAAGTATCGACTACGATCCCAGAGCTTCTGTGTCGCAGGAATTTTTCAGGAAGGTACAGAATAAAATACATTATGCCGTTCACGGACATACAGCTGCTGAGCTGATAGTGGAACGCGCTGATGCTGAAAAGGATTTTATGGGCTTACTGACCTTTAAGGGAACTCAGCCTACATTGGTAGAAGCGAAGACGGCCAAAAATTATTTGGATGAAAAGGAACTTCGTGCAATGGGACAACTGGTTTCGGGGTATTTGGATTTCGCAGAGCGCCAGGCTGAGCGTGAACAACCTATGACTATGAACGATTGGGCTAATTATTTGGATAGAATTCTTACTATGTCGGGAGAACAGTTGTTGCAAGGCTCCGGTAGTGTGTCGCATGCAGAAGCAATGGAACATGCAACGAATGAATACCGTAAATATAAACAGCGTACAATCAGTGATGTTGAACAAGACTATCTTGACACTATCAAGATGTTGGAAAACTTGAAAAGGAAAGGAAAATCAGAATGAAACTGAAATATAAGCATCAGCGTTTTCAAGCAGATGCGACCAAAAGTGTAACTGATATATTTATCGGTCAGCAATATTGCGATAGCGCCGATTTTTTGATAGATCAGGGTATACAGAAGAATATGTATGCTGTAACTGGTTTTGGTAATCAAAGATTAATGTTGGATAAAGAGGTGCTAACAGAAAACCTCAGGCAAATACAAATGGGATGGGGGCTTAAACCTGTAGATTATCTACAAGGGGATATGACTAATCCTATGTTTACCATTGAAATGGAAACCGGTACGGGTAAAACTTATACTTACATCAAAACCATGTATGAACTGAACAAACGGTATGGTTGGAGTAAGTTTATTATTGTGGTACCCAGTATAGCCATTCGTGAAGGGGTTCAGAAAAGTTTTGAAACCATGCAGGAACACTTTGCCACAGAATACGGTAAGCGTATCCAGTTTTTTGTCTATAACTCCAAGCAGCTTTCCAAGATAGATAGTTTCGCCAGTGATTGCGGATTGCATGTGATGATTATCAATACGCAAGCATTCAACAGCTCCATGAATGAGGACAAGAATCTGGAAGGACGTAGTGGTGATGCGGCTGCGCGTATTATATTCTCTAAGCGTGATGAGTTCGGTAGCCGTAGACCTATTGATATATTGGCTCAGACCAATCCGATTATGATTATTGACGAGCCGCAAAGTGTTCTTGGTGCAAATAAGGCAAACGCCACAAGAAAAGGAATTGCGAAGTTCCATCCTTTGTTCACTTTGCTTTATAGTGCAACCCATAGAAAAGATGATGTGTACAATATGGTGTACAGACTGGATGCGATGGATGCCTATAACCGTAAGTTAGTGAAGAAGATTGAAGTAAAAGGTATATCACAAAAAGGCTCAACAGCAACAAACGGTTTTGTTTATTTGGATGAAGTTGTAATAGGAAAAGGTAATCCGCAAGCTCGTATTTCTTTTGATGTGAAAACGGCTAATGGTTTCAAGCAAACGACTCGACTGGTTGGAGAAGGGTTTAATCTTTTTGAACAAAGCGGTGAGCTGGCAGAATATGATAATCACTTTATCGTTGAACGCATTGACGGAATAGACGGCTCTGTCCGTTTTTTGAATGGTTTAACTCTTTATGAGGGGGATGCTATCGGAAAAGTAAATGAGGATGTGCTTCGCAAGATTCAAATACGTGAAACGATTCGCACTCATATTGAGAGAGAAAAAGAATTGTTCCCTAAGGGAATTAAGGTGCTTTCACTTTTCTTTATCGACCATGTAAACAGTTACCGCATTTATGATAAAAATGGTACTGGCAACGGCAAATTCGCAGATATGTTTGAGGAAGAATATCGGAATGTAATTCAGGAAATGCAGCCACGTTTCTCGGATGAAGAGTATGTCCGATATCTGAATAAATTCTCAGCAGAAAAAGTACATCAGGGGTATTTTTCTCAAGATAAAAAGGGTATAGCCGTTGATTCAAAAGAAAAAGAGGGAGATAATGAAATACGTGCATACGATTTGATTATGAAAAATAAGGAGCGGCTGTTGAGTTTTGAAGAACCGGTACGTTTTATATTCTCTCACTCTGCCCTGAAGGAAGGTTGGGATAATCCGAATGTATTCCAAATCTGTACATTGAAAGATACCGGCAGCGAAATAAAGAAACGTCAGGAAGTAGGTCGTGGTATGCGTCTTTGTGTGAACAAAAATGGTGAACGCCAGGATCAGGATGTATTGGGTGATGGTGTGTTTGATGTCAATATCTTGACGGTGATAGCCAGTGAAAGCTATGAGCATTTCAGTAAACAGCTTCAGAGTGAACTGGCTGAAGATGTGGCAGACAGACCTGTTCAAGTTACGGCTCATTTGTTTGAAGACATTATAATGATATCTTCAGATGGTAAGGAGATAAAGGTAAATCGTGAATTAGCATGTGAAATTCATGAGGAACTTATCAGTAATGGCTATGTGAAGAAAGGCAAACTTACAGAGAAGTATTTCAATGACAAGAAAGCCGGAACTGTTGATTTGGGAGAAGAACTGAATCCTATTAAAGCCGGAATACTTGGCAGACTTGATATCATCTTTAACCCGGATAGCATGAAACCGGACAATGCGCGTAAGCCCAAAGTTGCCACATTTAGAGAAGAACTGTTCAAGGAAAAGTTCACAGAAGTTTGGAAACGTATCAATGTAAAATCTTACTATAAAGTGGACTTTAGTACAGACGAATTGATAAAGAAGGCAATAGATAGTATTGACAAACATCTGAGTGTTACAGAAATACGAATTGTAATAGAGGGTGGTTCATTAGAAAATATCCGTGATAAGGAGTCTCTACAGGCTGGAGTGGCAATGACAGCGGGAAAGACACGTACAATCCGTGTTTCGGAGGCAGTTGGCAATAGTGTCCGCTATGATTTGGTAGGTGATCTGGTAAACGCAACCGGATTAACACGAAAAACCATAGTGGAAATATTAAAGGGCATAAGACCAGCAACTTTTGCTCAGTTCAAGATGAATCCAGAAGAGTTCATTATAAAGACGGCAAACATCATTAATGATGCTAAAGCTGTAGCTGTTATTCAGAAAATAGCATACGAACGTAGTACAAATACATACGATATGGATATTTTCACAGAAAGTACTATTAGGGGTAAATTAGGGGTTAATGCACTGGAAAGTGCTAAATCTTTATATGATATTGTAGTTGTCGATAGTCAGGGCATTGAGAAAAACTTTGCAGAAGCATTGGAAAAAGAGGATGCAGTGGAAGTATACACCAAACTGCCACGTGGATTCTATATCAATACCCCAATGGGACATTATAATCCAGACTGGGCTATTGCATTTAAAGAGGGCAGCGTGAAACATATATATTTCATTGCGGAAACAAAGGGTAATGATTGGCAAGAATCACAATTTCGAGGAGTTGAAGATGCAAAAATAGAATGTGCGCGTCGTCATTTTGCTGCGATTAGTGATAGTAAGGTGGTTTATGGTGTGGCTAAGGATTATCAGAGCTTATATAATCTTGTGACGAAATAATAAATTGAATTTGTATAAAATATTAGGCTAATACCAACCCCCATCTCTGTCTGTTGTCTTAGCAACAGGGAAATGTATGTCGACTTTTCTTAAAGTGCCACTCAAAGTGCCATTTTGGCTCTTTGAATTATACACTGGATGAACTCATATAATATGTACATGATATCTTGGAAAAACGGTATGGTACGTTTATATTTGTATATTGATGTCTTGATCTCTAGAGGGGAGATTATCCTTCCTGAATATACCAACAAATAGGGATTGTGTGTCGTAGATAATTTGTCTTATTTTGCAACGGAAAAAATATGAATACAGTAATTAATATGTGTAGAACCAAGATATATAAGCCGACGGATAAAATGAGTGACCTGATTTGCGAGAACTATACCTTGCTGCAGGTGCTGAGTCGTTTTGGTGTATCGCTGGGCTTTGGAGACAAGACTGTACAGGAGGTGTGCGAGATGAACGAGGTGGACTGTACTACCTTTCTCGCTGTAGTCAACTTCCTGACGGAGGAGAATAACCGCATGCAGGATCATCTGAAGGATATTTCTCTGGTAGCCTTGATGAACTACCTGAAGCAGGCTCATTCCTATTTTCTTGACTTCCAGCTTCCTACTATACGTAAGAAACTGATTGAGGCAATAGATTGTTCTACACAGAACGAGATTGCTTTTCTCATTATACAGTTTTTTGATGATTATGTGAGCGAGGTTCGCAAGCACATGGAATACGAGAACGAAAGAGTTTTTACCTATGTCAATGCATTGTTGCGTGGAGAACATTCCGGCGAGTATAATATCAGTGTGTTTGTCCGTCATCATGATCAGATAAATGCAAAATTGACCGAATTGAAGAATATCATTATAAAATACTATCCGGCCAATGGAGATAACCAACTGTTGAACGCTACGCTGTTCGATATTTTTAGTTGTGAAGAAGATTTGGCATCGCATAACCGGGTAGAAGACTATCTGTTTGTTCCTGCCATCATGGAATTGGAGAAGGAGGTCAGATGAAACCAAGAGAAGTGATAACTGTAGCGGTTGCAGAATCGTCGATGATTGTGCGTCATGGTCTGGTGGTGTTGCTGAAACATTTGCCCGACTTGAATGTGCAGACTATTGAAATTACCTCGAAGGAGGGACTGCAACACTGCATGGAGGCTCATAGTCCTGAGGTACTGATTATTAATCCTCAGTTTGACGGATGGTTTGATGTAGAGGCTTTTAAGTCGGAATACGGAAATACAGGCATCAAACTGATTTCGTTGATATATAATGTGGTGGATGCCAATCAGCTGAAGGGGTACGACGGTACGGTGAACCTTTTCGATGATATGGATTCGCTGAATGCGAAGATTGCAGAACTGATGAATCTGGAGGAAGAGGAAAACGACCAGAATTCTTTGAGTCAGCGTGAGAAAGAGATTGTAGGGTGTGTGGTGAGAGGAATGACCAATAAGGAGATAGCGGAAAAACTGTTTATTTCTATACATACGGTTATTACGCACCGGCGTAACATTACCCGAAAGCTGCAGATACACTCGGCTGCCGGTCTGACTATTTATGCGATTGTCAATAAACTGGTGGAACTGAGTGAAGTGAAAATGAAGTTATAGTGTATTGCAATCTGGGGAGGAACGGAAAATACCAACAAATAGGTATTGATGCAGTCGGCAATAGTTCCTACCTTTGCAGTGTTAGTCATAAAATTACGTAAACCACAAAGTAAAAAGTTAGTTATTAGTTAGTTGTAGCCTGCGAAGTGATTCGCGGGCTACAACTGCTTTAGGGGGATAGGTTGGGATGGGTGTGCAGTAGGCTGTGTCAGTCTTGTTGCAGGCATTCCATTAGGCGGTCGGCTGCTTTTGCTGCATTTCCCTGTTCTTCTTCCAGCAGGGTGACAAACTTGCTTCCGATGATGCATCCGGCTGCATGGGCTGCTGCTGCCCGGTAGGTCTGACGGTTGGATATGCCAAAACCAATCATGCGGGGATTTCTCAGGTTCATTGCTTCTATGGATTGGAAATAGGCTTGTTTCTGTGCATCGAAGTCTTGCTGTGCTCCGGTAGTAGCTGCCGAGGAAACCATGTAGATAAAGCCGTCGGTATGTTCATCAATCAGGCGGATGCGTTCTTCGCTTGTTTCCGGTGTAATAAGCATGATTACTTTCAGCTGATAGCGGTCGGCTATGGGCTTGTAGGTGTTCAGGTAGTCTTTAAACGGCAGGTCGGGGATAATCATCCCATCGATACCACAGGTCTGGCAGCTTTGACAAAAGGCTTCGAAGCCATATTGCATGATGGGATTGAGGTAGCCCATCAGAATGAGAGGTATCTGTACTTCACTGCGTATGTCTGCCAGCTGGGCGAAGAGTTTTTTCAGTGTCATTCCGTTGCGGAGGGCCTGTGTGGCTGCTGCCTGTATGACGGGTCCGTCGGCCATCGGGTCGCTGAAAGGGATGCCGATTTCTATCATGTCGATACCTTTTTGTGCCAGTGTGCGGATTACTTCAGTGGTCTGTTCCAGGCGGGGAGTTCCTGCACAGAAATAGATAGACAGAATGTCTTGCTTCTTGTTGCTGAATAATTGATGGATACGGTTCATGGTATATTCTGTTTAAATTGTGAAATAAAGTTTTGTAGTAGTGTGGTATCTTTCATGGCGGGTTGAATTTCGAAACCGCTGTTCAGATCGATACCGGCCCATTGGGAGTGCCGGAAGTGGGAGAGGGCTGTCAGACTGTCCGGTCGGAGTCCGCCACTCAGTAGGAAAGGGATGCTTCCCTGATAGTGTGACAACAGACTCCAGTCGAACTGTTTTCCCGAACCTCCATACTGCGGGCAGGGGGTGTCGAAGAGGTAGTAATCGCAACAGCTTTCATAGGCTTCGGTCTGCTTAAAATCGGACAGGCTATGAACGGCGAAGACTTTGATGATTCCCAAACCTTCGTTGTACAGTGACTGGCAAAGCGCGGGGGATTCGTTGCCGTGTAACTGCACGTAATCTAACTGCAGCTCTTTGGCCCGGCGGATGAGTTCATCGAAAGGGGCGTTGACAAATACTCCGACGCGTTTGGCCTTTTGAGGGAGGTAGGCCGGAGTATGGGAAACGTAGCGCGGCGACTTGTGGTAGCAAATGAATCCTATCCAATCTGCTCCGGCTGTTTCTGTTTGGCGGATATTGTCGGGGTCGCGCATCCCACAGACTTTGACTATCATACTTGTAGTGCTTGAATGAAGTTGTACAATGCTTCTCCCGGACGGGGGGATTTCATAAAGGCTTCTCCCATGAGGAAACCGTGGAATCCGGCCTCGCGGAGTTGTTTTACTGTTTCGGGCTGTGAAAGTGCATATAAAAAGTGTTTGAGAGAAGAATGAGGAAAGTTTACTGGTTATCAGTTACTTTCCTCATTTTGGTTAAAAGTGGCGAGGACAGACGAAGACAGGAATACGACAAGATGAGACAGAGGAACGTTACCTATCCGTAACCTATACCCCAAATGGGGAATGTTGAGGTTCGGAAGAATAAAGAAGGTTACGAATTGAATTTGAATGCTCTGATTTATAGTGAGTTACTAATGAGCAACGTAAGATTTTTGGTTACGAACCAAATTTGCCGTGTTCTGCCGTGAAATGCGTAGCAAGAAAAGACTCTTCATGTATTAATTTTGAACGCAAAAAAGAATGACGTTATGAAGAGTACATTTTCAATTATCTTCTACCTCAAAAGACAGGTAGTAAAGAAAGATGGTACTGTTCCAGTTATGGGACGTATCACAGTGGACGGAACACAGGCACAGTTCAGTTGCAAGATGACTGTGAATCCCAATTTGTGGGACACCAAGGGCGGACGCATGATAGGTAAGAGTATGCAGGCCTTGGAAGTGAACCGCAAATTGGACAAGATGCGTGTGAGTATCAGTAAGCATTATCAGGAGATTATGGACAGGGACTACTTCGTCACTGCCGACAAGGTGAAGAACGCCTTTCTTGGTCTGGAGTATCGCTGTCATACACTGATGAAAGTTTATACCCTATGCCGTGATGAAATGGAAAAGCAATATAAGGCTGGCATGAAATCTTTGAGTACATACACGAAGTATAGAATTGGGTGTGCCTATGTGGGCGAGTTCTTGCAGACGCATTACCATGTCAAGGATATTGCTCTGAAAGAGTTGTCGCTGCCTTTTATCACGGACTACGAGACTTTTCTCAGAACCGACAAGCACTTGAAGATAAACTCTGCGATGGTGTTTGTCCGCAATCTCCGTGCAATGGTATTCCGTGCCATAGATAATGAATGGCTCGTAAAAGACCCATTCAGACGATATGAGTACAAGGAAGAAGAGACCACAAGAGAATTTCTGAGCAAAGAAGAGATTCATCTGTTGATGGAGACACCTATCACAAGAAAGAAGATGAGCATGGTGCGTGACTTGTTCCTGTTCTGTTGTTTTACAGGCCTCGCTTTCATTGATCTGTACAACTTGAAGGAAGAGAACATCAAGGAATTTTTCGATGAAGGTGAATGGATTGTTATCCATCGACAGAAGACAGGAACGGAAGCCAACATCAAGTTGCTTGATTATCCCAAGCAAATTATGGAAAAATACCGTGGATTGTGTGAAGACGGCAGGGTGTTTCCAGTACCCAACTACAAAAGTTGTATGGATTCGCTCAAAAGACTGGGAAAGAAATGTGGTATCACCAAGCCGCTGTCCTGGCACATGAGCCGTCATTCGTTCGCAACCTCGGTTTGCCTCTCCAACGGAGTTCCAATAGAAACCGTGAGTTCAATGCTTGGTCACAAGGACATAAAGACAACCCAGGTGTATGCCAAGATTACCAAGGAGAAATTGAGCAAAGACGTGGAAAAGTTGTCTCAGCAAATAAATAACATTGAGGAATTCACGTTTGGAAATGTTTGCAACGATAATACTAACACTATAAATGGCAGAGTATGAAACGACAAGTGATAACAATACAAGAAGATATGGTCATCTACGCCCCACATCATGGTGAGGTGTGGATGACAGTTTGGGAGATTGCCGAACTGTTGAATGTAACAGGGACAGCTGTGAAGAATACCGTCAAGCGCATTTGGAAACAAAGTGTGCTGAAAGACTTCCAGCATTCGCAATACATCAAACTTGAAAATGGATATTCTGCGCATGTCTATGATATGGAAGTGATTATCGCCATAGCACTTCAAATGGATACATACCAAGCCTTGTTGTTCAGACAATGGTTTATCAGTAAGGTAGTGAACCGCAAGGATTGCCAAGCAGAGCAAGTAAAACACGAGTATCCAATGATTATTGTGATGAACGGAACGATGCCAAGAGGTACAAGTTAGAATCTCTCATCTTTTAATAAGATTCCTACACCTTTATAATATAATAGCGTACAGAGGAAATGATTTTTGTCGTTGTACCCTGTACGCTATTTTTGTTTCGCTATTATGAAGCAGTACCCTCCCCTTGTGAAACAGTGCCGTCGATTATCGGCTTGCGGTAATTACCAGTGAGAAGTGCTTGTATCTCGGATTCTGGATAGAGGGTCTTGCCACATAATATAATGTAGGGCAAGATGCCTTGCTTGCGATATTCCTGCAAGGTGCGGCGACTAAGCTTCAGGAGCTCGGAGAGTTCCTTGTCGGTGAGGTATCGCTCCCCGTCCAAAGGTGGGCTGTAGGACTCGATGAATGAGGATAGCCAGTTGTTGGCTTTCTTCAAGGATTGCATGGCAGTGTCTATCGACTTGCTCTCATGCGTAAGAAGTTTGTTCATGCTCATTGTTTACAATTTGGATTAAGTGGTGAATATAAAATGTGTTGGCTCGCCCAGGGTGAAGTTTTCGGTTTTGCCTTGGGCGAGTTTTGCTTTACGCTATACCGATTTGATTCTGGCGATAAGCGGAACGATGGCTTTGACCTCTTCGGGGCAGTAATAGAATTGGCGACCTATCTGGGTATGTCCTAGGAAACGGCGGTCACGAAGTTTTTGTAAGGTGCGCTGGCTGATGCGAAGTTGCTGGCAGACCTCATGACCTGTAAGCCATTTGTTCAGACGCTTGCCGTTAGCCTTATGCTTCAGCAACTCAACTTTCTTTACCAAGGCATCGTATCTTGCCATCATCAAGTCGAATGCCTTCTTTTCCATTGTTACTACTTCCATATTCTCTGTTTTATTGGTTCAACAAATTCGGGTGCAAAGTTAATGTGTGTATGTTGAAAAACAATGAAAATGAATAACTGTGGCAGTGCTTTTCTGGGGTTTGCCGACCGCTTGGCAAGAAAATTATACGTGGGTCATTAATGAGTTGTTAAACGGGTATTTCTCAAATGGTTAATTTTGCCGCCGAGAAATAAAAACAACGAATTATATAACATTTCAAACGGAATTAGAATGGAAGTAATAACAATGGAAAGTGCAGCCTTCAAAAAGCTGACAGAACAGTTGACAGAAATAGTCCAGTACGTGCGATTGGCAAGAATGGCATTTCAAGAGAACTTGACGGGTAAGGGATTGAAGCCGATGTTGACCAATGACGATGCAGCTAAGATGCTTGGTGTGAGCAAGCGCACCTTGCAGCGAATGCGCTCAGAGAACCGCATTGATTTTATTAAAATTGGCAATCAATGCCGATACCAAGTTGAAGCCATTGAAAGAATGGTTGAGGAACGAACAATAGCAAAGGAAACATGAGCATGGAAGATGGAACATTGAGAAAACTGGAGTTATATCTCCATGACCTACACAAAAAGATAGACGGCATCTACGACATGCTGATGTTGAGACACGAACGAGAGACGGAGCAAAAAGGAAGTTCTGCCATCAATGAAAAATTGCTTGACAACCAAGACCTCTGCCTCTTATTTCAAATCTCCCCTCGTTCCCTGCAACGCTATCGCAGTCTGGGAGTGCTTCCCTACAAGCGTTTGGGGCAGAAAACATACTACACGGAAGAGGATGTGATGCAGTTTGTAGAGAATAATGTCAAAGAATTCAAGAAAGAGAATGTGGAGCATTACTTGACTCGCATTCATCAGAAATTCAAATAACAACAGTATTCACCATTAAAAATTTACAATTATGGTACAAAAGAAAAAGAGTGATGAACAGGACGTGCTGGTAGTCCGTGACGAGAAGACGGGCGAGATCAGCGTCGTCGCCGGACTCAGCAGAGACGGCACCCCGAAGCGAGCGCCCGCCAAGGCGGAGAACACGCCCGATTTCCTGCGTTTTGACCGCAACAGTGACTTGATGGACAGTTTCTTCCGAAACTTCTTCCGCCAGTGCAAGGAGCCAAGCCGATTCGGATTCTACCGCATAGCGGCAGACCAGGTGGAAAACCTGCTTGGCGTGATGAAGGAGTTACTGAAAGATCCGGAGGCTAACAAGGAGATTCTTTCCGCCCACAAGGTTGACACCTCCAATTATGAGAAAGAGGCAAAGCAATCGGAAGGTCAGGCGAAAGAAACCGCATCATCGGACGATGCGTCCAAGACGCAAGCTAACACAGAAAAAGAGAATGTATCATCTGAACAAACCAACGAAAAAGAGAACGACATGGAACAGAAACCAGAACAGACCGCAACCGGGCAGAAGTCGCAGACCGCCTCGGATGTAAAGCAGAACCTCATCAGCGGTAACGATGTGAACCTGCAGGAACTTGGTGCCAAATATGGCATAGACTTCAACAGTATGAATGAGAAGGATATGAAAGCCCTGCTCAACTACGGCAAGACAGGGCTTGTGATTGTGAAGCCGACCTTCGGCGGTGAACAGATAGAGATACAGGCCCGTCTGTCATTCCGCAAGGACGATAACGACCAGTTGCAACTCGTGCCGCATTTCGTGCGCAACGAGCCAAAACTCGATGTCGCTTACAAAGGCTATACCTTCACTCCAGAGGACAAGAAGAACCTGTTGCAGAACGGCAACCTCGGAAAGGTTGTGGATTTCCCCGACAAGAATACAGGTGAGCTGCGTCCTCATTTCATCAGTATCGACCGTCTCACCAATGAGATTGTTGACATCCCTACCAACAAGGTGCGCATACCCGATACCATCGGCAAGACACCTATTACCAAGGACGACAAGAGAGTGCTCTACTCAGGTATTCCGCTTCGCAAGGAGATTGAGCTTGCCAACGGGCGCAAGTTTACACCGCTGCTGCAGGTGAATGTGGAACAGCGTGGCGTGGAGTTCGTGCCTGGCAGCACAAGACAGGCGCAAGGTCAGAAACAGAATGGAGACAAGAAGCAGACCGCTGACAAGCAGGAGCAGAAGGCAGAAGGTGATGCGGGCGGTCAGAAGAAGCAGCAAGATCCCAACCACTGGCTCAATGAGGACGGGACCATCCGCCGACTCAACACCTATTTCAAGAAGGAACTGACCGAGCAGCAGAAGGACGACTATGTGGCAGGCAAGACCATCGAGATCAAGGAAGTGCCCAACAAGAACGGCAGCGGTACCTATACCGCCTATGTGAAGTTCGACTTCGACAAGATGCAGCCACGTTCCTACCGCAACAATCCAGACCTCAAACAGGCAAAGGAACAGATTCCGACCAACGAGAACAAGGTACAAGTCGCCGTCAATGAGCAGGGCAAGACCCATGAGGCGACCAAGCACACCAAGGATCCGCTGAGTCCGGGACAGTCTGCGCCAAAGAACGAAAAGCAGCAGAAGGAACAGAACGCCGAGGAACAGAAGCCAAAGAGAAAGACAAGAAGCGTGAAGATGTAGTTGCCGCCACTTGATCCACAGAGTTAATCATCCATCATAACAACCGACATCTGCGACCGTCTATCCCACGGTTGCGGATGTCACAAAAACAACAGACAATGAAGACAATCATCGCAGAGAAACCAAGCGTAGCCAAGGAAATCGCCCACATTGTGGGAGCTGACAAGCGTGAGGAAGGCTATATGCAGGGCAATGGCTATTTTGTGACATGGGCTTTCGGACATTTAGTGCAGCCAGCCATGCCGGAAACCTACGGTATGAAGGGATTCCATGCAGAGAATCTGCCTGTGATCCCCGACCCGTTCGTTCTTGTCCCCCGACAAGTCAAGACAGAGAACGGCTACAAACCAGATGCAGGTGTGCTTGCCCAGATTAAAATTATCGGCAAGCTGTTTGACAGCAGTGAGCGCATTATCGTAGCAACCGATGCCGGACGTGAGGGAGAGTTGATTTTCCGATACCTCTATGCGTATCTCGGTTGCAGGAAACCTTTCGACCGTCTATGGATCAGTTCGCTTACAGATACCGCCATCCGTGAGGGACTTCTGAACCTCAGGGATGGCAAGGAGTATGACAATCTCTATCATGCAGCCAAGGCACGAAGTGAGGCAGACTGGCTCGTCGGCATCAACGGCACACAAGCCCTTACTATAGCCGCAGGACGTGGCACCTATTCCGTAGGTCGTGTGCAGACTCCGACCCTTGGCATGGTGTGCGAACGCTATTGGGAACACAAGCGTTTCGAGTCGAAACCGTTCTGGCAGGTACACTTCGGTGTGGTTGATGCAGACAGTGGCAATATACTGAAGTTCACATCAGTCAACCGCTGGACAGACAAAGCTACCGCAACCGATATATATAATAAGGTGAAAGATACCGGTTCTGCCATCATCACAAAGGTAGTAATCAAGCGAAAGGTGGAGAAGGCACCGCTCCTTTACGACCTCACCACCTTGCAGAAAGAAGCCAACTCCCAGCATGGCTTCACGGCAGAGCATACACTCTCCATCGCCCAGAAACTCTACGAGGCAAAGTTCATCACCTATCCAAGAACATCAAGCCGCTATATCTCGGATGATGTATTTGCCACCCTTCCCAAACTCTTCAAGAATCTGGAGAATCATTCGGAATATGGAGAAAAAGTGAAACTCTTGCCTGGCAGTGAGGACTACAGCAAGAATAGCGTGAATGCCGCCAAGGTGACCGATCACCATGCCCTGCTCATCACAGAAAATGCAGCCATTGGTCTTTTCAAGGACGAGAAGATCGTTTATGACATGATATTGTGCCGGATGATTGAAGCGTTCTCAGCAGACTGCATCAAGGACATCACATCAGTATCGGCGCAAGTGGATCATGAAGTTGAGTTTGGCATCAGTGGCTCCATCATCCGACAGACTGGCTGGCGAGCGTTGTCGCTCAAGGAAAAGAACAACAGGCAGGACAAGGATGCAGACGCAACAGACAATGAGGTCAAGGAGCAAATCATTCCCAACTGGCAAGAAGGACAGCATATCACTCTTTCTGGCTGCACCATCACGGAGGGCAAGACCAAACCAAAGCCATTGCATACGGAATCCACATTGCTTGCAGCAATGGAGACCGCAGGCAAAGAGATAGAAGATGATACGATGCGCCAGGCAATGAAGGACAGCGGTATTGGCACACCTGCCACACGTGCCGCCATCATCGAAACCCTGCTCAAACGAGAGTATATGGTGCGCCAGCAGAAGAAACTTGTGCCGACGGAAAAAGGACTCGCCCTGCATTCCGTGGTGAAGAACATGGCGATTGCCAATGTGGAGATGACGGGCAAATGGGAGGCGGAACTTGCCAAGATTGAACGAGGTGAAGCAAGTGCAGACGGGTTCACACATAGTATCGAAGGCTATACCCGTGAAATCACTGCGGAATTGTTAGGTTGTGACAGACTTTTCAGCCACAAGGATTCCGGCTGCCAGTGTCCTAAATGCAAGCAAGGTACCATGCAGTTCTTCGGAAAGGTAGTAAGATGCAGCAACAAGGAGTGCGGTATGCCAGTGTTCAAGCAGGTAGCAGGAAAGTTGCTCACTGATGCCGACATCACCGACTTGCTTACCAAGGGCAAGACCAGAACGCTCAATGGTTTCACCAGCAAGCAAGGCAAACCATTCTCCGCAGCCATTGCCTTTGACGAGAATTTCAACACGAAATTCGTCTTTGCAGAGCGTAAAACAGCAGAAAAGCGAGGAAATGTGAAGAGATACAAGAAATAGTTTGTAACTTTGCCACCGAAACATGGTTCATAAATGGTGTCTTTATTCAGGATGCTTTTATTTACTGTGGATTAAGTGGCGGCACTCGGAGGGATACCGAGTGCCTTTTTCTTGCTTTCACACAAACACCAACCGCCATCCACGGTTTATTATTCACCACTTAATCCATTCAACAGACAAATGAACAGAAAGAAACAGGCACAGACAGAGCTGTCCTATTACGGACTGTACCTCTTGCACCACCTCAGAGAGAACCGTTTTCCACAAGCCAGCGATGCGGACTTTATCCGCGAACGTGCAGACCATGCCGCAGAAGTATATGAGCAGGCACGGCGTGATGCCCTCTTTGCCGATGCAGCACAAGAACTTGCCATGTCAGCATTGCTGAAAGGTCTCCGCTTTTCCAAGTACAGCATCCTGTATGATGTTGTTGACCGTGAGTTTCCCCTGGAGGTAGCAGTAGAAGATCAGGAAGCGTTTGTCAAGCACCTCCTGCCTTTGGTTGACAACGTGTATTCCATTTACGACCTCACCGATGACGATTTTGCCCAGTCACCGGACTACGACCAGCTCTATACAGAGTTGACGGGAGCCGTAGCCCTTTTCATAGAGTCAAATGGCGTACAATAGAAAACAACGTCTGAACGAAAACATCAAGGCGATAGAGACGGCATTCATCCTTGACAGGGAACAGCGCACGCCGACCGCCCGTGAGCGTCTTCTTCTGGAGCGTTATTGCGGATTCGGTGGATTGAAGTGCATCCTGAACCCTGCCAGGGAACTGGCGGATGCCGTCCATTGGGCAAAGTCAGACCTTGAATTGTTTGCTCCAACAGTGGAGCTGCATAGACTTATCCGTGAAAACAGCAAGAATGAAAGCGAGTACAAACAGTTGATGGACAGTCTGAAACAGTCTGTCCTCACGGCATTCTACAATTGTAATCGGCCTATTTGAATGGCGCGACAGAAAGGAGATTGAGTGTAGAAATGCAGAACTGCATCAGTGGCGAAAGAATGTGCATGACTTAAACTTGCA
>ERZ1027139.243-NODE-243-length-18750-cov-15.255790_pt1 | contig 18750 bp, 18 predicted proteins | sample MGYA00519277_ERZ1027139 | MGnify/ENA primary metagenome ERZ1027139 (study PRJEB26926, sample SAMN06164554) | human gut metagenome | biome: ENVO:00009003; feature: ENVO:2100002; material: ENVO:00002003 | host: Homo sapiens | place: USA | collected 2012 ...
TCACTCACAAATTTAGGAAATTATATTTTATTTCCTTAATGTTCAAGTTCACATTTTGGGTAAGATTTCTGTTCTCATCGTAGGTGTATTCCGTTTCTCTATCTGCCCCGTCCTTGAATTTTAGTTCTTCGTCATATTATACAGAGCCTGCTGTATTGTCGGTTACTTTCGTCAGTTGATTTCCGTTGTAGGTCAGTGCGAGATTGTTTATTCAGTCCGTCATTCTGAACAGAATTACGGTCTCCTCTCTGTAGGGTTGGCAGGTGCTGTATTAATGGTAACTGAACTTGTATTCATAGAGTATATATAAGTTATGGTTGGCTTGTATTTTGAGTTTCTACCCACATACTTTTAGCACTAATAAAAATGGAAGGTAAAGTTTTTCTATATTTGGCTCTTTCAATTAGAAATGTCTTAGTTTCTTCTTTTGTTGATAGGGAATCCAAATAAAAATGCTTGTGTTTATAATTGGGGAAATAACATTTCACATTATTGAGAGCACCTTCTCCCCACTCTTCATTAAAAATGAGTAAAGTAGAATCTCGGTCAATAAAAATATCTATTTCACCAAGGTTGGACATTTGTATATAATTTTGTTGTGGTGTATAGAAACTTAAATAAGGATATGGTGTTATATAACACTTTCCTCCCCATTTTTTCCATACAGTGAATGTCATCTCATTTATGTGATAAAAATGTCTATATTGTAGAAATATAAATATAAAAGTAATAACTACTATAGAAACTTTAGCCATGAAAATGGCTAAAGCCTTTAAAAAAGGTTTCCACATATTCGATAGATTTTTTCATAAATACAGGTGTTCACTCACAAATTTAGGAAATTATATTTTATTTCCTTAATGTTCAAGTTCACATTCTGGGTAAGATTTCCGTTTTCATCGTAGGCGTATTTCACCTTATAACGAAAAAACGTTACTTGCTGAAATACACTCTGGTCAAGTAACGTTTTTATCATAGAGGTGAATACTAATTTATTCCTCTTCTATACACCTACTAAAATATGAATATATCTCCAAATACATAATATCTACTGTATCCCCAGTTGACAGTTGGGGTTATCGGCATCTATATTAGAATTTCTCTCATAAGTCTTACCGTTTATTGTAAATTTATAAACATAGCATCTTTCCCATCGACTGTACTTTCCTTTATGTCTGACAATATGCTCCAGCACAGCCTACCTTTTTTCCGTATATTGGTAATATTATATAGTTAAGGATAAGACTACAATAAGGTAGATAATATAAAATAATATGACAAATATAATTGTTTTTATATTCTCCTTTCTTATATTTCTTTTCCTTTTGAGTAAACGCATGTTTCGTCTTTTAATGCGTTTTTCTTGGCGTAAGGCTATTTTATCTGGGTTTCTTGTCTTTTTTTCGTTTCATCTTATGCTTATTTAAAATCGCATCCAGTTATACTACTATTAATCTCAGGGTTTGATGGTAGATATACAATTATTAATGAATCTCCAACTTTTTTGTCATTATCAGTAATTGTGTGCCCATAATAATACCTTTCCCTAATTTTAAATTTATAATATTGGGTGAATCGTCTCCCAGTTTCGTAAATAGTTCCTACGATGCATTGTCCATTTCTTTTTAGTAAGTATCCTTTATAAAAATTGTTTATGCCTATCGCTCCAATAAATATTACTATAATGGCTATGATAATATTATTACGTGTGAAAATTTTCTTTTGTTTTTTCTTTTCAAGCAAGCGTGCATTTCTTCTTTGAATACGTTTTTCTTCACGTAAGGCTATTTTATCTGGGTTTCTTGTCTTTTTTCGTTTCATCCTATTTCTATGATGTTTCCGTTTTTATTCTCGTAACGGTGTGCTTTTCTTTTACATTTCGTTTAGTGCTTCTTCTTCTGGAACTGATTTAATAACTGATGTGTCTCTCATGTAAAAAAAGTTGTATATAGACAGGCTGTCTTTGTATACAATCTCTCTGTTGGGTAGTTTAAGAATGACACTGTCCATATGGTTCAGATATGACTTTGCAACTTTCTTTTGCTTAAGCTTTACAGCTAAAAACAATAAATAAGATCTACCTGCTTGGGGTATATAGACAGAGTCTATATGATTATGAACATCATAATGGCAGTATATTTTGACAGGTTCATTTGTTTTGTTGTAAAATAAAAATGCTTGGGATCTCCAACAGCCTGTAAGTGTAATTATTAATATTGCGATGAATAGCAGGTTTTTCATATTATGAACGATTTGGTTAAATTGTTGTATTCCTCTGTATTCAGTAGTATTATCTGGATTCTGTTTCCATCACCTTTTTCAATTTTTCTGCAAATTCTATATAATCTTGCAATTTGTTTCTTGCTCCGTTGGTAGAATGGGAGTTTTCATCCTCTTTCATATAACTGGATAACTCAGTTTCAAATTTTTGAATGTAATAATTCAGTCTCCATAAGGCAAGATCATTTCTTCCTTCTAAATAGTAGGCAATGGGTAATCTGGTATGACACCAAGTTTCAAACTTGGAGTAAATAAAACCACTTTCCATTTCTGCTATCAAATTTTTTCTGTCCGATATATAGTCCATATAGGGAATGGCTTTTTTAACAACCGTTTGTGTCATATCGTCTATTTGTGGAATTATATCTTCCTCTTTTCGGAATGTCCAGCATAAGTCATCAGTTCTCACAAGGTTGAGCAGCATAGTGTAAAAAGTGCTATAGCTATAACGAGGATAGGGGAAATGAAAGTTGAAGAACTTTTGCTGCAAATCGAATTCATCCTTATAGCCTACTGCAATCCCTGGATATATAGCTTTTACACCAGGATGATAATAGGAGGGAGGAAATTCTATTCTTTGCCACACATTCTTGTTTATATCCCGCGTGAAACAGTTTCCACTTCGTTTTACAAATCCATACGGTGCCAAACGTTCTGCTAAAGCTTGTATAATTTGTTTTTGTAGTTCTTTCATTGTGGATAAAGTAAAATAATGTGAGCTCGAAATACAGATAAATATATTTTGTTGATAATTAATAATATAGTGATAAATGTATTAAACTTATAGCACCGGATTATAAGATTTAAACAATTACCACTATGTTTCCATAGTCTAAAGTTACAGAGATTTATTGTATGGCTGATGATTTATTCCTATGATAATAGATATCTATCCATTTTATGTTTTTATGATTGTATTGTACTACTTGAGTATCAACAGCATAATCTCCTGTCTTTTCCATGATAGAGCATAAAATAATAGATGTTACGGTTCAAATTCTCGTAACGGCATGCCTCTCTCTTTCATAGCGTCGTATAGTAGCCCTTTATGGGGAACTGATTTAATAACTGATGTGTCTTTCATGTAGAAAAAGTTATATATAGACAGGCTGTCTTTGTATACAATCTCTCTGTTAGGTAGCTTAAGAATGACACTGTCCATATGGTTTATAAATAAATTGGCAACATTCACAATCTTAAGCTTTACAGTTAAAAATTCAAAAAAACAATCGCCTGATGGGGGGATATAGGCTGAAGAGTCTATATAATTACGGGAATCATAATAGCAATACATTCTGACAGGTTCATTTGTTTTATTATAAAAGGTAAATGCCTGGGATCTCCAACAGCCTGTAAGTGTAATTAATATTGCGATGAATAGCAGGTTTTTCATATTATGAACGATTAGGTTAAATCTTTGTATTGCAAAGATATATAATACATATGGAAAAACAAAGGAGAAGAAAAATTCTCTCCTTTGTTTTTATAATTCAGTATTTAAATCTACTCATTTGAGAATCGGCATAGGCGTTTGCATCATGTTCCAATGTTCCTACAGCATTATATACACTAGTCATCCCACGAACTCCATATCTCATATATTCGTAGAGGGTTCTTCCATAAAAATTGGCCCATCCAATCTGATTTTGTTGTTGTATATGATAGTTCTCATGATATTTAGTATGTTCTAGTTTATGTGCATCCAAGTCAGATTGGACATGGATATTTCTTCCTAATGTAATACCTGCTCCCTCAATAAGCTTGTCAATAAAGTCAGCGATACCTCCACTTCTATATAATCCTTCCACTCCGTATGTATTTCCAACTTGATATGGAGCTCCAAATAGCATATTCATGATGATGCTTCTACTCATTCCTCCAATAGCACCTCCTAACATACCTTGCCATATCTGATTGGGATCTTGCTTTATCGCAGCGTTTATTGTACCAGCTGCGAGTCCGGTTGCGGTTCCTCTTAGAGTGTTATAGCCAATTTCTGCTAATCCATTCATAAATTTGCTGCCTTTTATGCCTTTAAAGTTTGGCAAAGCCGAACCGACAGCAGCTCCTCCAATGATAGGAAGAATATTGCTCCATTCCGTATCATATCCGAAAATAGCATTAGTAATCATTGTGTTAGATATATTGCTTAGCATATTATATCCGAAGCTGTTACCTATTGAGGCCAATCCTCCTATATGTCCTAATCCTCCTCCAATGGCACCTCCTACTGCTCCCATTCCTACGGATTTCCAAAAATTCCCGTTATCCCATTTTTGTCCGGAAACAAGAGTTGATAAGGTATAGGTTGCTGCCGATGTTCCTGCACCAATTACTGCTCCCCAGCACATTCCATCCAGAAGAGCTCCTATCGGTCCTAAAAATGCTCCAAAGAAGAATTCCCCGTTCTTATCCACATAGCACAGGGGTCTGTTCATACAGTATCCGTACCTGTTCATGGCCTGTGTAAAGTCGGGCAGCTGTACGTAAGGGTCCGGACTCAGGAATCTTCCCAGTATCGGGTCGTACAGTCTCGCATTCATGTGGATAAGCCCGAATCCGTCCAGGTGTTCGTGTCCCGTAAACCCTCTTCCTGTCATCAGGCTTGGCGCTTCTGTACCGGTATAGATTTCCTGTGTGTCGGGGTCTCTTCTGCTTCCCCATGCATCGAAGCTGTTTTCCTCGATGATGTTTCCTTTGTTGTCTGCCACCTGCAGGATACTTCCCAGATAGTCTCTGTGCAGGAAGCGGATATCGGTTTTCCCTTCTTTTTTGACGAAGAGTGCAGGCGCTTCGTAACAAATACTTTGTGAATACGTTCTTCTTGAAACTTATTCACTTTATAAAATGAAAGTCAAAGAGGTGTATCATTACTTAAAACAAGTCTGATACACCTCTTTTATTGTATTATGCCTCTTATGATACGGAAAGAATCTGAAAATATTGTAGCACTTAAATATTCTGGTTTAAACAGTATATAGGCATAAATTCCAGCCCTGAGTCGAGCTTGTTTTTTTTAATAGCCTTATATACTTCTTTTGATACTATTATATCATTAATTACTGGTTGTGAATTAAATATTTTCAGTTCTTTCACTTTATTATAGTCCACTCTCACTTTTATTATGGAATCTGTTCCTGGCACATATACGGTATTTTCCTTGTCGATTACATCGAAAATCTTTTTGAAGTGCAAGATATAATAGATTCTATTTCCATATTCTTTGCTGAGGGCCTTGACAGGAAGAAATTCAACATCGTCGTTGTCTAGTTGGATAAAGGATTCCAATACATTTTTTAGTTCTTCACTGACCATATTTGCTCCTCCTATACACATGTGATATGGACGGTACTCACCGTATCTGAGTTCGACTATAAGAGATTTCCAGTTTTTCACCTCTTCTCCATCTCTTGCTATTGGATAAGGCCAATCCGAGGGGGCATACAAGACTCCTCCTGCCTTATCGTTTCCTTTTGGGATAAATTTGTAAAATTTTAGTTCCATGATTAATGCTTTTAATTTTTTGTTATAAAGCGAAAATAGGAAATAATTGTGTATCTATTATTTCTTTTGCCAGAAACTTTTATACAGCATTTCAGGATTATTTTTTACAGGTTGTATAACTTTAATGTTAAATTGTTTTATGAAATTTTGTTGATTCATATAAGGCATAGCATCTATTTGTTTCATTTGTTCTAAAACCCATCCGTGATATGCATTGGGATGGCGTCCTAAATGTGGAAGCATTTCTTTATTCCAACTTTCATTTAGTTTAAGTCCATATTTATTTGTAATTTTTTCCATTTCTGGAGTAAATCTTTTATTTTTATTTGTGGCAAAATGATGGTTTTGCATTGGTTTTTCACTTTTTTTAGTAACAGTTTCTGTATCATAGAAAGGGTTTGGACCGCCTCCTTTTTTGATATTTCCTCCTGTCCAGACATTTTTCCCTTCACTTAAGGCCTGTACTCCTCCTGTTACTCCTCCCATAATGCCTCCGGAAATAAATCCGGTAACCGCTCCATCAAATCCTTTTATTAGGGCATCACCAAAATTTTTACCTTCTAACAATGAGTTGGATGTATTCAAAAGGAAACCACTGGTTGCACTGGAATAAGCTCCAACTGTGGCTCCGGGCAATATTCCTGTTGTGGCTGCTGCCAATTGGGCACCGGTTACTCCTACAGCAGCTCCAAATCCTACAGCTGCACCTATACCTACCGCAGCGCCGACACCACCTGCCACTCCTCCGGCCAATGCATAACCGGCTCCTTTCCAGAAGCCCTTCCACCCTCCGGCAGCAGTGATTTCGTTCCAATGGGTCGCTACATTTGTTATGGCTGCCACTCCGGCTGCAATTCCGACAACTACCCAAAAGAATTCTCCATTCTCATCCACATAGCACAGGGGTCTGTTCATACAGTATCCGTACCTGTTCATGGCCTGTGTAAAGTCGGGCAGCTGTACGTAAGGGTCCGGACTCAGGAATCTTCCCAGTATCGGGTCGTACAGTCTCGCATTCATGTGGATAAGCCCGAATCCGTCCAGGTGTTCGTGTCCCGTAAACCCTCTTCCTGTCATCAGGCTTGGCGCTTCTGTACCGGTATAGATTTCCTGTGTGTCGGGGTCTCTTCTGCTTCCCCATGCATCGAAGCTGTTTTCCTCGATGATGTTTCCTTTGTTGTCTGCCACCTGCAGGATACTTCCCAGATAGTCTCTGTGCAGGAAGCGGATATCGGTTTTCCCTTCTTTTTTGACGAAGAGTGCAGGCGCTTCGTAACAGTCTCCTCCTACATAGAGCCTTTCTTCCGTTCCGCTGCTGTCGCAATGGGCTTCATAGTTTCCTCCGAGGTAATACTTTGTGTATACCGTCTTTCCCTCTTCGGTCATTTTCATCCGTACTCTGTCGAACAGAGCATTGTAGGTGAATTCTGCCCTTCTGCTTCCTTCCTCTATCCATGCGGGTCTGTCTGCGGCAGTATATCCCACCTGCAGTCCGCTGTGTATGCAGGCTTCCTTCTCCGGTGTGTTTCCTGTAACGGCATAGGGACGGTTGGGATTGGTATATACCATTTCTCCTGCATCCCCTTTGCGTACGATGTTTCCGTCGGGTGTGTATTCCACCTTTTTCCCGGCATAGAGGGTCAGTCTCTGCAGGACATCGTATTCAAATAGTTCTGTCCTGTTTCTCAGTGCATCCTGTCTGCTCTTCAGGTTTCCGGTTGCGGCATCAAATTCGTATCGCTGGTCCATCAGTACCTTTCCGTCACCGTACAGGATACGTCTTGCGGTGGGGAATCCCCATTCATCATATTCATACCTTCTGTCGTATTCCCCGGTAGCGATTCGGGTGAGTTGTCCGTGTCTGTCCTCTTCGCTGTAGCTGTATACACAGGTTCCGTCGTCCAGATACACTCCGGTCAGGGTTCCGTTTCTGTAAACCAGCTGTTCGGTACAGAGCTTTCCGTACTGTGAAGAATAGGAGATGGTAGAAAGCATTCCGTCTTCTGTATATCCGTATGTCTTCTCCAACCGGTATCCTTCGGGTGCTTCTTCCCTGATGTTTTCCACCCTTCCGTATGCATCGTAGGTGTAGTAGGTGGCAGTACCGTTGTCTGAAACAGCGGAGAGAAGCAGGTCTTCGTCTTTCGCATAGGTATATACAGTGGTAAAGTCGGGGTGTACCAGTCTGGTGATACGTCCGTACCGGTCATATTCCCTTACCACCTGTCTTCCGTCGGCATCGGTTTCCCTGCATACGTTTCCTTCCTTATCGTATTCGGTTCTTCGTATTCCTGCACTCGGGTCCTTGATGGCAGTCCGTCTTCCATATACGTCGTAGTAAAACCTTGTCTGTACACTGTCTGATGCTACTATTACAAGCGGTTGTCCGTCTGCCCGGTAGAAATAGGCAATGCTTCCCCCTTCATCGGCAGCGCTTGTCATCAGTCCGTCTGCACTGTACTGGCGGATGTGTCGTATTCCGTTTTCTGTGAGGGTATCTGTCAAGGCTCCGTATGCACACGAGTCCACTTTTCCGGATGCATAACGTGTAGAGGTTTTCCGGTCGTATCGGTCGTAGGTATACTGGTTCCACAAGGTAGGAATACTGTCCTTGTCCGGCAGGGATTCTTTGACAAGCAGTCCGGTTTTCGTGTCATATACCTTGTCTGTCTTCAGTTCCTTTCCGTCGAAACGTGTAGTCGCAGTACGTACCTCCCGTTTCAGTGCATCGTAATAGGTCTTAACAAGTGGCTTTCCGGTTTCTGCTGCGGTTACACAGAACAGCCCGGGTTCTTCGGATCGGCTCCATGTGGTTCCGGTCTGTTTCTTTCTGCCGTCCGGGTAGGTGGTCTTCAGCAGATTTCCCCACTCATCATATTCATACCGTGTGGCCCTTCCCTTGTGGTCTGTATCGCTCAGGGGGAGTCCGGTTGCTTCATCGTAGCGGTGCGTTACGTGAAATCCCATCGGATCTGTTTCCTTGACGAGCTGTCCGAGGTCATTGTATTCAAACTGTGTCGTCAGCCATTGGTCGGATTCATAGTTGCACTGTGAATGGCTTGTCATTTGCCACTGCGTATCGTATTCAAACTTTTCCTGTAAGGATTTCTTTCCGTTAATACGCTCGATTTTGCTTACAGGCAAGTACCGATCGTCATAACCGATATGAATTGTCTTTATGAAAAGAGAATCATCCCGCAATTTTCGGGTTTCCACAGAATCCTGAATTCCTAACAGATACAATGAACCGTCATCCACATTCCGGTAGCTGTACGAAACCTGTTCGGTATAATGTCCGGATGAAACGGAAGAGTGCAGCATCTGTCCATAGTCATTATATTTATATTTTCCTATAGTAGTAGTGCCGTTCAGAACATTTTCTGTGGTTTCCTGTGTCAGGGTCAGCAGGGCGATTCTGTTGGACTCCCTTTTCAGATCATAGATTCTTGTAATGGTATCTGTGGGAGTGGATTTTTTCACTTCGCTTCCCAATAAGTCGATATCGTAGGTCGAGATCATAGTACGGTCGTTGACCATATCCTCTGTCTCTATCTGCTGAAAACCTCTGAATCCCATTCCGGTACGGTGAAACACTGCATTGGTGTATTTATAGTATTCCCACGACAGTGTTTGGTTGTTTTCAGTATTTTTGATCCATGCCGGTACAAACAGATGAGGATTCATGATGGTATAAGGATATCCTACATATTGGATAGCTCCCGGATTCTGGACGTACCGGGTGGCATTGGTCGTCATGATATCCACATAGGCATGATTGGAATTTACTCCATAGCTGTCAGTCAGGTTGTGCAGCATTCTTGCTTCCTGTTCATTGTGGGAGTAGTTGTACACATGCAGTTTCTCGTTGTCCACACAAATCAGTCCTCCCGACCAATAATAGGACTGGGCTACATTGGCTACAGCAAACTGAGCTGTCAGATTATCTAAATATTGGGTGGAACGCATATTGGGAGTCTGGCTGATTTTTCCGTTCTCGTTCAGATATACATCCACTTTTCCTCGCTGGTTGCGCAACAGGTCGGGAAGTCCGTCGCTGTCTACATCCACCAGCATGAAGTTCAGTCCCACCGTTTCGTGGAAACAATAGAACAGTTCTTCTGTGTGTACCTTAAATCCGGGGCTTTCCGCACTGTACGAAGAGTTTCCTGTCGACATAAGAAAAAGCCACTGTTTACCATTTTTTACATTACTGTCAGAGGTAATCAGAGCACGATCCGGAGTATGGGGGTCAATGTGGCATACAGCGCCCAAAGCATCTTTGTAATATTTGTATCCGCTGGCACTGGTACTTTTCAGGTTGTTTTCATTGTTGCAGGCACCATAACAAATTCCGTCATCAAAATGCTTGTATCCTTCTTTGCAGTGTACCCGGCGAGGACCTAAAATAATGTCAAGATTCCCGTCTGCATTCATATCAGCCAACATCAATTCCCTGTCTTTCTGCCCTCCTTGTTCAAAGTTGAATTCCGTGATTTTAAGGGCATTGGAATAGGCCAGTTGCTTGAAACCATTACCGGTAAACTCGTAGACATAAGTACCGTTGATATTAATCAGGCAGATATCCGTCTTGCCGTCTCCATTGTAATCCATTGAAATCAGGCGGTCGGCATGTCTTACTATAGAGGCATCGATAGGATATAGAGTAAAATCAAAGCACTCGTTGTCATAAAGTGTCTTTCTGTTATCCAGGTCGACTAACAAGGCACGGGAGGGATATTTGTCATGGTCCGGATTGTAGCAGCTCGAAATAGCCAAGAGTTCTACTTTTCCATCACCGTTGAAATCACCGAAAATACATTGCCGTTCGTGTACATATCCGTCTTGCTCCGGATAGGCATAATCTGTATGGCGGGCAGGATTTATCTGGCTGTCATAAATGGCTGCTTTTAGCGTATCCTTCTGTATAGTTGGAGGTGTTAGCTTTTTCTTTTTGATATAGTTGATTTTTACCAATTCATCCACACCATTCCCATCTATATCAATTGCCTCCAATTGTTTGAATCCTTTCCCGGCGGTAAAGACTACAGGTTCGATAAACATATCACTCAGGTCTTTGTAGACCAGCAGTTCTTGGGCTTCATGATATTCGCCCTGATTGGGAATGGGGTAGGTTATCAGGCCATCGCTATTGGAAGCCTTGCTGAATTTTCCTCTTGATATGGCAAGAGAAGAATAGCCGGTCTGTTCTTGTTGCGAATTGTGGAAGTATTTGGACAGATAATGCGTGTTATCGCTCAAGAACTCAATGCTGCGTCCGTTTCCATAACCGAAGCGTAGGGGGTTCAGACGGTGGTTGGAAGTTTCGCATTCCAAACTATCCGGTAAATAGACTCCCCTGTTTTGATAGCTAATCCGGTATCGGCGCCAGAGATTGCCTTTGTAGAATGAAGAGACAGACTCCAATAATTTACTGTATTTGAATGCCTTTCCATCTGCATAACGTATGATACCGGACGGTACATCATGGTAATTGAATACAATGGAGTCATTGTACACTCCCTGAGCTTCTCCATACCGGATTGTCCGGATGTAGGGCAGATTGTCTGCCTGCATGTAGGTGTACTGTATCGAACGTCCTTTACGATTGGTGTACGAAGTTATTACATAACTGAACGGGGCTTGTGGGGAATTTTCAAATACGGCTGTATTTCCATCCGGATAGTATACTTTCAGGCGGTTTTCTGATTCTCTGTTTACCCGTATGAATCCCTGTTCGCTTTGCCAAGTGTCGGTACCGGTCTTGATTAGCCGCATACCGTCCAGCATCAGTTTGTCGTCTTTCAGGGAGAGAGGAGTAGCTTTCCCGTCGTAGTAGATGCTGCCGGCTACGTGGGTAATGCCCGATAGCCCACCGATATTCCATCCATATCCTAATGCAGTTTCGTGCTGTTGGCTATTGTACATAAAGGATAGACGGGGTTGAAACCCTTCTGTGTCAGGATGCACATCGATGGGGAAGGTGTAACTGACTGCACCGCTTGGAGTGAGGCTGTATTCTACCGGTATTTCACCGACATCACAGTTCTTGCTGCCGTTGCTCGAAACAACTGCCACTTGTGCCTTGCCGGAGAGGCTAAGCAGAAGGGCGGTTGTCATTATCATTATCTTTTGTGTTATGTGATACATATTCATTTGTTTTTTTGAATGGTTTTTACTCTGTTTCCCGAGTTATCGTATTGGTATTGTATCGGACTATAATTCGGTCTTTCGGGCTTTAGATCGGGTTCATCAGGGATGCTGGGCACTAAATCGGCTATTACAGTGGTTTGGATGGTTCCATTGGGAATGGAACCATTGGCATACTTGTAACCTGCTGTAACAATGTAATAGGTACCTGTAGATAGATTGGGAATACTCAAGTAGGCTTGACCTAAGGAAGCCCCTTCCGGCATACCCAGACGGATAGGATCAAAGTCAGGATCCATGAAATCATGTTCTTCGAATGTGGCAACCCATTTGAACGAGAGTTCTCCCTCTGACCACTCCCCAGCTTCTCCTTCTTGTGCTTTCTTCAGTACATAGAGGGTAGTAAAAGCCGGTCCTGCTGAATAGTCTGTTTTCCAATTATGGATAATGAGATTCCCCGGTGAGGATAGGTCGAGCTGATAGTATACAGCCTTTCCTTGTGTATAGCGATACTCATTTCCTTGAGGGGGAATATAACGGAAGTTGTAATAATATTGTGTTCCAGGTGGCTTTTCGTCTGTATTACGTTTATCGGTAAATATAGACTTGTTACCGGATAAGACAACCGGAATGGCATCATTGAAGAACGTGCCGTATTTTTCTATTGTTTGTGCTTGCATTGTTAGTCCGTAAAGTAGAGTCAGTACAATGAGTTGCACTCGCTTGAAAATAATGTGTAGTGTCATATTCTATTTTCTTTTACTTGAACTGATTAAGCTATGCCATACTTCCCGAGGGAAGCGATGGCATAGCAGTTGTTTGACTCAATCTTGTTGCTCGCTTACATCGCGCTTCCACCCAATGCGCCTAACACGGCAGATGCCACTGCGATGATTACTTTCAGAATGGTGTCCCATACACCTTTTTTCATTGCCATAATTGTCTCCTTTCTTTAAGTAGTGAATAAATGTGTTCGTTTTGTCGTTTCAAGCTTGATGACAGTGCAAAGGTAGATTGTTGTGTTTTAATATTGTGTATTAAATTCCTAAAACCGTTAAACCTGTTTTTAATTTTAAACGGATGTGTCGTCGTCGAAGTTGCGGTATTCGGATTCCTGTATCTTTTTCCGCTTTCGAAGGATGCTGGCACGTATCTTTCCCAATGCACGTAAGATAAGTTCCATGCGCAGAAGCGAATCGTCTATCTCCGTAATGATAAGATGTTTCCTGCTTTTTTCATTACGCCTGCATTCTTTCCGGTACTGCCTGCTCCGCTTCTTACGGCACTCCTTGCAGTATTTGTCAAAGGTTTGTGTACGGTGGTTGTAATAGAAGTCCCCAGAGGGAAACTCGCGCTTGCAGCATGCACAAACGCGGGTAGAAAAAGTTGTGCTGTTCATGGTGATGGATTGATTATTTGTTGAAAACAATTTGATTTATTAAAACAATAAGCTATATTTGTCGAGGCAAATATAATAATGTTTTCATATATAAAACAATTGATCTTATAGTTTAACCTGAAAAAAGATGGATGCATTGTTCAATGTAACTGATATAGTGAAGCGGGCCAAAGAGGTTATGGGCTTCAAGACGGATGTAGAACTGGCCAATTATTTAGGGGTATCCCGTTCTACATTAAGTAACTGGTGTGCAAGAAATAGTATCGACTTTCCGTTGCTGCTGGAGAAGATGAAAGAGGTGGATTATAACTGGCTGTTGGTGGGGAAGGGAACTCCTCTCCGCGATACACAGCTCTGCCAGTTGGGAAGGTATACGGGAGAAGTAGAAACGATATACATTCCGAAAACACCGGAAACGAAGGATGACCGGTGTGTGGAACTGTACGATGTGTCGGCGGCAGCCAATCTGCGTACCATGCTGATGAACCGCAACCAGTATGTGGTGGGAAAGATTATCATCCCTAATATGTCTTCGTGCGACGGGGCGGTGTATGTGAGCGGGGACAGTATGTATCCGCTGCTGAAATCGGGAGACATCATCGGTTTCAAGGAAATCAGCGATTTTCATCATCTTATCTATGGAGAAATGTATTTGGTATCGTTCTGTCTGGACGGTGATGACTACCTGGTGGTGAAATATGTCAACCGGTCAGAGAATCCGGGATGTATTCTGCTGGTGAGCTATAATCCGCATCATCAACCGATGGATTTACCGATAGAGAATATTCAGGCAATGGGGATTGTGAAGTTTTCTATCCGCAAGAATATGATGTGAGGAAAAGTCGTGACTTGGCTTTATATGAATCGTTTTATGTAGATATTTTTTTATTTTTATATTGTATAGATAAAAAGAGAAAATGCAGAAGATGGATTTTCTTGTAAAACACTTGTTTTCCGCTATTTGATTTTGTATATTTGTAGGAGAACGAAAGGCGTCTCTCTATAAGGAGACACCCGTATCATTGGGCTGGGACGACTGTCTCTTTGCAATGAGACGAGTGTCTCCTTGCAGTGGGACGCCCGATAAACCTAAATCTTATATTATGGCAATAAAATTTGAATTCTATCGGACACCGGTTACTGCCGGTACCCACAAAAAACGTTATTATCCCAAAGTTATACACTCGCGCTGTGTGGATACTGAAAAACTGTCGCAGGAAATACACAAGTGCTGCACGCTGACTGTGAGTGATGTGCGGGCTGTGCTGATTGCCTTGAGCGAACAGCTTGCTTCTCATCTGGAAAGTGGGGAACGGGTACATCTGGACGGACTGGGATACTTTTCTGTTACATTGAAAGCACCCGAGGTGTCCGATCCTAAAACGACCCGTTCTACCTGCGTCAGTGTAAAGACGGTTCGCTTTCGCCCGGATGTGGAGTTGAAGGAACTGCTGGAAGAAGCAGAAATCAGACGGTCGGACTGGAGGCCGCATTCGCAGGTATGGACCGATGAGGAGATGGAGAAACGGCTGGCCGACTATTTCCGTTCGGAACCTTTCCTGACACGCCGGAAATTTCAGGAGCTTTTTACTCTTACCAGAACAACGGCTCTCCGATATATCCATCGGCTGATAGAGGAGGGAAAGTTGCGGAATGCCGGCACACGTGCGCAGCCGGTATATGTAGAGGGGAAAACCTCGTCAACATATTAAAGAATTATTTCCGTAATCGCTTGTATTATCTGTGGAAAACATCTAATTTTGCACTGCATATTTTATGTTTTTTTGAGTTGGCAAGTGGATTAGGCTTTCCTCGATTTAACAAAGGTATTCAAAACCTTGTTCACTCGTAACCCGAAACCTTGTCGGTTCAAAAAAGGCTTGAAAACTCAATCAAAACAATTAAATAATTTTTTAAAATCAATCATTTATGTGGTTAAGTAATTCATCTATTGGACGGAAAGTGGTGATGAGTGTAACTGGTATCGCCCTTGTCCTGTTTCTAACATTTCACATGGCGATGAACCTTGTTGCATTGTTCTCGGGAGAGGCATACAACATGGTTTGTGAGTTCCTCGGAGCAAACTGGTACGCATTGGTAGCTACAGTGGGACTGGCTGCTTTGTTCGTAATTCACATTCTTTATGCTTTCTGGTTGACTGTACAGAACCGTGCAGCTCGCGGTCATGAACGCTATGCAGTGACTGCAAAACCGAAAAACGTAGAATGGGCTTCTCAGAACATGCTGGTACTGGGTATCATTGTAATTCTGGGTCTGGCTCTTCACTTTGTGAACTTCTGGTACAAAATGCAGTTTGCTGAAATCATCGGCAACCCGATGATGGGTGGTCTTCATGCTGCCGACGGTTATGGTTACATCATGCAGACTTTCTCTAACCCGGTATTCTTTGTTCTGTACATCGTTTGGCTGGCTGCCTTGTGGTTCCACCTGACTCACGGTTTCTGGAGTGCTATGCAGACTTTGGGATGGAATAACCAAATCTGGATCAACCGCTGGAAATGCATCTCTAACATCTATTCTACCATCATCGTACTTGGCTTCATGCTGGTAGCTGTTGTATTTTTTGTGAAAAATTTATAAGAGGTAACGAGGTTACAAGGTAACGAGATAACAAGGTTAAGAGATTACAGGGTAACGAGGTAATCAAAGCCTTGTCAACTTGTCAACTGAAGCCTTGTCCTCTCACAATTTAAAATTAAAAACATTATGACTAAGATACTTGATTCTAAGATTCCTGAAGGCCCGATAGCTGAGAAATGGACTAACTATAAAGCTCACCAGAAATTGGTGAACCCGGCTAACAAACGCCGTTTGGATATCATCGTGGTAGGTACTGGTTTGGCAGGTGCTTCTGCTGCTGCTTCACTGGGTGAAATGGGATTCCGTGTATTCAACTTCTGTATTCAGGACTCTCCTCGCCGTGCACACTCTATCGCTGCACAGGGTGGTATCAATGCTGCTAAAAATTATCAGAACGACGGTGACTCTGTATATCGTCTGTTCTACGATACTGTAAAAGGTGGTGACTATCGTGCTCGTGAAGCAAACGTTTACCGTCTGGCTGAAGTTTCAAACAACATTATCGACCAGTGCGTGGCACAGGGTGTTCCTTTTGCTCGCGAATATGGTGGTACATTGGCTAACCGTTCGTTCGGTGGTGCACAGGTATCTCGTACTTTCTATGCGAAAGGTCAGACTGGTCAGCAGTTGTTGCTGGGTGCTTACTCTGCTTTGAGCCGTCAGGTAGGTGCTGGTACTGTAAAATTGTTTACTCGTTACGAAATGCTCGATGTAGTATTGGTTGACGGTCGTGCTCGCGGTATCATCGCTAAGAACCTGGTAACTGGTAAGTTGGAACGTTTTGCTGCTCACGCAGTGGTTATCGCAACAGGTGGATACGGTAACACTTACTTCTTGTCTACTAACGCAATGGCATGTAACGTTACTGCTGCAATGTCTTGCTACCGTAAGGGAGCGATGTTTGCAAATCCGGCTTACGTGCAGATTCACCCGACTTGTATTCCGGTACACGGAGACAAGCAGTCTAAGCTGACTTTGATGTCTGAATCTTTGCGTAACGACGGTCGTATCTGGGTTCCGAAGAAACTGGAAGATGCAAAAGCATTGCAGGCTGGTACTAAGAAGGGTAGCGATATTCCTGAAGAAGACCGCGACTATTACTTGGAACGCCGTTATCCGGCATTCGGTAACTTGGTTCCGCGTGACGTGGCTTCACGTGCTGCAAAAGAACGCTGCGACCATGGCTTCGGTGTAAACAACACTGGCTTGGCTGTATTCCTCGACTTCTCTGAAAGTATCGAACGTCTGGGTATCGACGTTGTTCGTCAGCGTTACGGTAACTTGTTTGATATGTACGAAGAAATTACCGACGTAAATCCGGGCGAACTGGCTCGTGAAATCAACGGTGTGAAATATTATAACCCGATGATGATTTATCCGGCTATCCACTATACAATGGGTGGTATCTGGGTAGACTACGAATTGCAGACTACTATCAAGGGTCTGTTTGCTATCGGTGAATGTAACTTCTCTGACCACGGTGCAAACCGTTTGGGTGCTTCTGCTTTGATGCAGGGATTGGCAGACGGTTACTTCGTATTGCCTTATACTATCCAGAACTATTTGGCAGACCAGATTACTGTGCCTCGCTTCTCTACAGATCTTCCTGAATTTGCTGAAGCTGAAAAGGCTGTACAGGCTAAGATCGATCACCTGATGAATATCAAGGGTAAGAAGTCTGTAGACTCTATCCACAAGGAATTGGGTCGCGTAATGTGGGAATATGTAGGTATGGGACGTACTGCCGAAGGTTTGAAGACCGGTTTGGCTAAGTTGAAAGAAATCCGCAAGGAATTCGAAACTGAACTGTTTATCCCGGGTGCAAAAGAAGGTATGAACATCGAGCTTGACAAGGCTTTCCGTCTGGACGACTTTATCACAATGGGTCAGCTTATCGCTTACGATGCGTTGAACCGTGAAGAATCTTGTGGTGGTCACTTCCGTGAAGAACACCAGACTGAAGAAGGTGAAGCTAAACGTGATGACGAAAACTTCTTCTACGTAGCTTGCTGGGAATACCAGGGAAGCGACGACAAGGCTCCGGTATTGTACAAAGAACCGTTGGTTTACGAAGCAATCAAAGTACAGACTCGAAATTACAAATCTTAAGTTGAATACAGTTGACAAGGTGACGAGTTGACAAGTTGACAAGGCTTTAAAATGCGTAACCATAAAGATTTAATTGTATGGCAGAAAGCTATCTTTCTTGTGCAACGTCTGTATGAGATTACGCGTTTTTTTCCAAAGGATGAGATCTATGGAATTACTTCTCAGATGAGGAGAGCAGCTGTTTCCGTTCCGTCTAACATAGCGGAGGGATTCGGTAGAGGGCATGACAGAGAGTTACTTCATTTTCTATATATGTCTTTAGGCTCCGCTTCTGAACTGGAAACTCAGTTGATTATTTCTCGCAATATTCAATATTTGTCTGAAGAACAGTACGAAGAGTTGAATGGGCTGAATAATGAGATAATCAGAATGCTCACTTCTTTAATCTCAAAGAGAAGTGCTTTTATGGAAAAGAAGGGTTTTTAAAACCTTGTTCCCTTGTCCCCTGAAACCTGGTCTACTTTAAATAATAGACAAAATGGATAAAAATATATCATTTACGCTGAAAGTTTGGCGTCAGAACGGACCGAAGGAAAAAGGTCATTTCGATACATTCCAGATGAAGGATATCCCGGGTGATACTTCATTCCTGGAAATGCTGGATATCTTGAACGAGCAGTTGATCGAAGAAGGTAAAGAACCGGTGGTATTCGACCATGACTGCCGCGAAGGTATCTGCGGTATGTGTTCTTTGTATATCAACGGACATC
>ERZ1027139.275-NODE-275-length-17571-cov-9.621603_pt1 | contig 17571 bp, 23 predicted proteins | sample MGYA00519277_ERZ1027139 | MGnify/ENA primary metagenome ERZ1027139 (study PRJEB26926, sample SAMN06164554) | human gut metagenome | biome: ENVO:00009003; feature: ENVO:2100002; material: ENVO:00002003 | host: Homo sapiens | place: USA | collected 2012 ...
TGACAATCTTTCCGACTGCCTGCTCGTCCTTCATGGATACCTTCTGGATTTCTGCTGTCTCCTTTAGCTATATATCCAGTTTCCTCAACACTAAATCCATATGCATGAGCCACCTCTTCGACCCTTATGTATCTTTTTATTACCTCCCCACCATGAAGATAAGCCCTAATATCCGGCTGTAATTGTGTTACCATCCTTTTCACCTACTTATAAAATTCATCATCAACTATATGGAATGTCTCAATGTACTCATCAAATATTTTTAAATTCACAAGTACTAACTGTCCTAACTTATAGATTGCCTTTGTATGTCTTTCTATCTATACTTTACAGGCTTCTCTTTTCGACCGTTTATATATAAATCGGTATATCTCTTTATAAGCGGTCGTAAATCTGTCGTAAGATGGTCGTAAGGTTGTTTTTAGCCTTCTTGTGCTTCTTTAAGAGTATTGAAGTAATCTTCAAAATTGATAAGCTCAGCCCTTTTCAATTCCTTTGTTGCATCCGCATAAATCTGTAAAGTCGTTTCTGCATCTGCATGACCGAGTATATCCTGCATAGCCTTGATATTTACTCCTGCTTCGCACATTCTGGTTGTGAACGTATGTCTAAGTGAATGATTGCTGAATCTCGGAAGCGTAACTGATTCTTTTTCTCCCTTATCCAAAACCTCATAATTACAATCTCTTATAATGCGGCGAAGTGCTTTGTTAAGAGTAGATTGATTCTGGGTATCACCAAAGCGATTGATAAAGATAAAATCTGTGTATCCATCAACTACCGCCTTACAGGAAAGCCCTACTTCTTCCTGATACTCTTTTTCCATGATGAAAGCTTCTTTTACCTTCGGGAGCATGGGAATTGTTCTTTCTCCTGCTTTCGTCTTTGGAGTATTAACAGCATATCCGCATCTTTCTGAACCGCCCCTGTCAAAATATACAAGCGTGTGATTAACGCTGATTGTACCTTCTTCTAAATCAATATCTTCCCAACGAAGCCCTGTGATTTCACCAACCCTCATTCCTGTCCATAACATCACAGTAAAGATTGGATACCATCTATGATACTGACCTTTCTTAGATAAATAATCCTCAAACAAATTCTGTTCTGGAAGCGTTAATGCCCTTCTTTTCTCCGTGTCGTGATTATGAGCTTTCTTCAATTCCTTCAAAGCATTGTCCGATGGATTGTAGCGAAGATATTCATCCTCAACGCCTAATTCCAATACCTGATGAAGCACCGTATGGATACTGTCTATCGTATTAGCCTTCAAATGCTGAGCATCTGCCAGATGATTATAAAAAGCTCTTACATCTGACCGCTTCAAATCGACTATGTGCATCTCTCCGAAGTCCGGCTCAACAAACTGCTTATACATATACTGATAATTATGAAATGTATTTGCTTTTAAGCCTTTCTTTAACTGCACCCACCGAAAGTATAAGTCATTGATGGTCAGATCGTTCTTGTCTGCCCGTATACCGTCCAGAGCATCACGTAGAACATCAATTTCCTTTTCTCTCAATTCATCAAGCGTTTTAGCATATATGGAATGTCTCTTTCCTCGCTTATCTCTCCACTTATACTCAAACGTTCCGTTTGACCTTTGATATTCTCCTTCCTTTAAGACCCTGTTTTTATTATCCTTGCGTCTCTCTATCGCCATAAAAATCTCCTTCCTGACAAATAAAGAGAACACGTCTGGTTTCATTATAGCAGGCGTGTCCTCTTTGTCTATAAAAACATACATCTCTGAACATTTATATTGAATACGTCTTTTCTAAGTATTCATCAAACAGTTTTCTTTTTATCAGACGTTTATTTCCGCACCAGATAACATACTTACAGTTACGGTCATTTGTCATATCTCTTAATTTGTTTATTCCGATTCCAAAATATGCAGACGCTTCTTCCAATGTCAGATTTGATTTTTCCCAGATGGGAACTTCCTTTTTCATGTCTGACACCCCTTTCAATCAAAAGGTAAATCTTCTCCTGTGTATTCAATAAAGCCATCGTTTCTATCCAGATATTCTTTAACGGAATTGTATTCTGTCTGCTTCCCTGATTTATCATAGATAATCACTTTATGGATTCTTCGCAGAAATGCGTTCCACGATTCTTCATCCTCTCTCTGAATCTCAGGATATTGTTTTTCCAAAGACCAATTTGAAACTATATAGACTTTATTGTAACAGGCAAATTTGTTTGCATAGCGACTCGGCAATTCTATCGGGTATATATCGCAGTACAGGAGCATTTCTTTTAATTTGACGGAAGAACGGAATTCATCGAAGCATATTACAGGCTGACACGTATATCCATCGAATGGATGCAAATAGTCCGTAACCCTGTAAACATTTGAATAACCGTTACCTTCCAGAACTCCTCTTGTTTTTCCTGTGCCTGTCGCACCGCTGATATATATAACTTCTAAATCGAGCCGTACCGTTTCCTTGAATCTCTCCGTCAGGATGGTAGTACGGATTTTATCAAGCTTATCTATCTGTAAAATGTAATCCTGATTTGTTGCAAGAATCTCGGCATTAGTCATATTATCAAGAACCATCTGATACAAGTCCGACATATCGCTTCTTTTACCTTTGCTGTCGGGCGGCTGTGTTCCATATTCTTCAAATGTGCCTTCAATCTTCTTTTCCTGCTTACTTTCATCTAGTTCCCATTTACCAGATTTCTTTATGTAGTTTACGTTGTCCGATACTGACCCCCTGCATCTTTCGATGTGCGCTTCTGGAAAATAACGCTTCACCATACTGAACCGTACTCTTGAAGTAAATACAACAAATACATGAGTATGATACATAGAGCCTTCTTCATCAGCCATGCAGAAATATGTTATCGTTTTGAAATTGCTTCTGATGATTTCAACTATATGCTCATGTGTATAGCCTTTATCCAGAGGTGCGTTAATCGTTAATTGATACATGAAGGATTGCGTATCTATACAATCACCCCCCTTGTTCTTTTTGTGCAACTATGTGAACAAGCTGCAAACCCTTGCGGTTATTGAGCTTTTTCACGTGTGTTCCGGTCGGGTAATACTAGCCGACCGTTTGAGGGCTTGCGGCTTCGCCGCCGCCCTCAACGGGGCTTTCTTCTCGGGTGAGTGCATCAATACAGACTTTTTGCATCTTCTCCATATCACGAACCATCGGTATTTTTATAAAGCGCAATTCCGAACCCTGTAACAATGCAACCCCTTCGCCCCTCTTAAAAGCTCTATCGCCTATTTCATCAATGTATTCTTTCGGGATAAGCATTTCGTATATACTTCTGATCGGCGCACCGACTATCAGTATGACTCCATAATTTAAGCGGCTACCTGATGGAAAAGCGGCGGCATCTGGACGCTGACACGATATAACAAGCCTAACCCCCAAAGAACGCCCAAGCATCAATATCTCTGACACCTTGCGCATGATATCCTCAGCCTTTTTCTTTTCCGTTCCCTGTATAGCAAGAATATTTGCCATATATTCATCCCATACAAGCGTTACAGGGCTTCTTGATGTATCTTCGCCTGATTGTCTTTTATGAAGCGTTTCATAGACTATTTCCAGAGCTTCTATTGTCTTATCATACGGATAATACCGAGGACAGCTTCTAAGAAACGTGAAGCTATCATCCTGCTTAAAATCCGAGAAATAAACTGTTCCCTCTGTATTGGCAATCCGCGCAATCAAGATATTTTCCGCATAACTCTTTCCGCTTCCTGACATTCCACATAAGAGCGTGTGGCTGTTTGTTTTAGGTGAGATATCTGTTATCACAGGCTCTTTAACTCCATAGCCATACCATTTATCAAAATCATAGCCAAGAACCAAATCAGAATTCATCATCATACATGATTTCCCTTTCTGCTGTTATTCTTCCTTTGGCAGATTCAAAGCAGATTTGATTTCCTCTATTATGATTTTTACCGCCATACATAATATCGCCTATCAAATGAATATCAAGTCTGTCACAAATTGCATCCTTCTTTTCCTTCCATCTTTCCATCGGGATTGTTGTATAGAATTCTCTTTTGGTAACACCGGACTTTCTATCCCTCTTCTTGTAATAAAGTATGGGCGGCTGATTTTTCACATCTCTTTTATCTCCGAATACTATCTCCATATCTGCTTCATCTCTAATCGCAAAACAGAAGCCCACGAGCTGAATCAATCCGATTGCACATATTACAGGAAATATTGCAAGCACAATCGTCATACACGCTGAGAATACTGTTTCAAACAATGGATATACTTCCACATTTGCAACGAATCTTTTTTCTGCAATTACCACCAACACAACACCACCTGCAAAAAGAATCCACAGAAGATTGATTATCGGATAATTCCATAACTGCTGAATGCCAAGACGAAATCTGCACTCCTGTTTTTTCCTATTGTGCCTTCTCTCGTTATATTCTTTATTATCCATATTCTGCCTTTCTTCTAAAACAGGGGATGGAACCCCATCCCCATAACCAATATCAAAGGCGTCCTAAATGAAATTCTTTTTCCATGAAGTCGCCCAACTTATCAAGCAAACCGCATACATGCTCATACTTTCGAAATACAATACACTCTAAAGAACGATTACTGTTAATAATAAAGTGATTATTATCGTCGTATGAGCCGTTACTGATGTCTTTTTCAATACCAGACCAGTAATCTGCATCGAAAATCATAGGACGTATATTTTCATCTGCGAACTCCTTGATCTTCCCAAATACATCCTCAGGAAGAAGAGCATGGTATTGCATAATATCGAAAAGCTTATTGCTCATATAACACTTATCTTCGTATCCTTTGAACGCTTCATACATCAATACATATACATCGGCAAGCTTGTCCTTAATCTCTTCACTCATCTTTAGTCCTTTCTGATGGTCAAAGGGGATGAGTTTATCATCCCCCTGCCATCATTGGTATTTTGATTAAGCCTTGAAAATCATCTCTACCTTACCCTTCATATTGAAACTGATATCGATGGCATCGTTAAGCTTAGTATCTTTCGGAAGGGTGATTCCATCTTTTAAGAAGAAATCTGCTGTACGAAGTCCTTCAACGTTCTCATCCTGAAAAGCACAATAGATTTTTGTTCCGTTGACTTCTTCACCGCTATTGTTAGTAAAATGTATTCCCTGTACACCAACAAGTTTAGCCTTCATATTCTTTTACACTCCTTTCTTTCACCAGCACTATCGCGATTGGCTGACGTTTATCAATTAGCTTCTTGACATGTATAAGGATATCACATAAAATGGCACTATAAAATTCCATACGAGGTACAGATTCATGATTATCAAAAACGATAATATGTCGCAAAAATACGACAAAAATAGATTTGGGGAAAGATTAACCGCTTTACGCAAAAGAAGATGGGAACAGTACAAGAGTAATCTTAGCAAAAAAAATAATCCATATAAGAAATACGCTTGCTGTAAAACACAGGATTCTTTGGCAGCTGAGTTAGGAATAGAAAGAAGAACCTTTGGAAAATGGGAACTCGGTACTTCCTACCCTTCTCTGGATAAAGCCATAGAATTATGTAATATACTCGGTTGCGAAATAGACTATTTATTAGGAGCAGATGATATGGAAGGCTTCAACCATGTCAAGCTTGCTTCTCACTATTCTGGAATATCAGAGAAAATTATCACACATGCTATCGAGGATTCTAATTATCAAGATTGTCTTAACTATTTCATGCATCCCGATAATTGTTCTAAACTTGTTAATCATATTACCTTGAATGCATGGAAAGACTTTTTAACTATGCATGAATTTGATTCAATCGCTGACCCTTTAAAATCTCTTATACAAGACATTTTTTATCAATATCAGGCGTTTACATCATTTTCAGAATACAGCTTAGATTCATACAAAAAATTTGTAGTTAAATCCATTCCTGCTGATTCGATTTCATTCAGCCCCCGGAAATCAGATGAGCGTATTAATGTGAATTCCTGCATTCCTGATACCATCATTAAAGACCTTGCTTTAAGTTCCAAAAACAAGAATAGTTATGATGCATTTATTGAATACATAGCGAAGTGTAGTTACGAAACACTTAATACGAAAGCACTATTAGACGTAAAGAAAAAAGAGATGAGCAATATGTTCATCAAGCTTTTCGAAGATTATTTATCCGCAGAAGAATATGTTTCACAATATAGCAAAGAAATGGAAATGATTGAGTGATTTACCCTGATATAAAAAAGAAACGGAACTGATTTGATTTCAGATCCGTTTCTCTTTTTTTTATAAATTCTTTGTGTACGGCAGAGATTTTATATACTCTTCCATAAATTCATAATCAACTTTTCCATCTTTATTTACAGGAAGCTCTATTTCTGTTTCTTTAACCAAATCTTTTAAAAATGCTCTTCCAAAAACAGGATAACGATACTTTTCAAGATTCAGCACAGCAATCAAAAAATGTGCAGTAAATACATTAAACCAATCTGCTCTAGCAACAATCATATGTGGGCCTGTGACAAAGTCCTTATTCTGAAAGAAAATTGTTGCCGTAGTATCTCCTATCGTAATAGCATCCTTTTTCTCACGTCCAGGATATTCCTCATCAGCCACACACATCGAAACACCATTATTGTTATCCGTTCTGGTAATATAAAGTATGTACTCATCCGAATCAGAAACAGTCAAATCCGAAGCATTATATGATTTCCCATTATCAATATTCTTAATAATCTTGTTAAGTTTAAACCTCTCCCATTTTCTATCCGATAGTTTTATACTTGATTTTTTCTTTATGCCCGAATATTTCTTTTCAAAATCGTTATAATTATCTAGTAGCCAATTCAGTTTTTCTGAATCTTTTACTTCTAACGCCGAGTTTTCTTCCATGTACTTATAAAGCGAATATTTACGAACTACCCCTTTAAAAAGCTCATCATCAATTTGAGAAAAATCCGTTTTAACATAAGCTTCTGGTAATGCTTCACCTTGCGAGTTAATCTTATGCCTCAACCAAACTGTATCATCCTTATCTGCAGTACCGTCTATTTGATTAATCCATTCATTTTTTATTGTTTGCCACTGTCCAGAATCTTTTCTGCCATTATGTGGTATAACTCTAAAACCATCTTCCTGCCATCTACCGAAAAATGATGCCTTGTTATTGTTATGAGGAACATGTGCTTTAAAAACCATTATACATGTGGCTTGTCCTATATGACTATCGAAAAACAGTTGTGCCGGCATAGTCATACATGCTAATAATGTATGATATTTCAATATTTCCGCTCTCAATTTTCTTCCACTACTGCCCGCACATGACATCGGAACAATTGCTATACCTATTCCACCTTTTTTTAGATAATGAAGCATCGAAGCAACAAAATCTAATTCAGATTGTCCTTTCTGAATTGCCACTTCCCTTAATCCACTTTTAGAAAAGTCATCCTCTAATTTGGCAATCTCTTTCTCATTTTTACTAATCTGTTTTTCTGCATCTTTTATTTCAGATGAAAACTTATTCTTATCTTTTTTCTTATAATCCTTTATCTTGTTTTCTAGTTTTTTATTCTTCTCCTTAAGTTCGTTGATATTCTTTACTATTTCATACTCTTGTGTTGAACTACCTTCTTTTTTATCCAATGAGTATGGGGGATTAATCATACCTATATCAATATCTCCAAAGGATTTTAACGCTTCACTTAATGGAACTCTATCATTATCCACATATGTATAACCTGTATCATCTGCAGGTGCAAATGAATCTATCAGCAATGATGAGCAGTTAAAGAGATTCGATTTTCCATCACCATGAAATCTCATATTTGCATATGCCAGCGCATACATTGAAGAATCTCTTTCAACTCCTATCAAGCTATTCTTTTGTGCTTTTTCATACTTTGATATTTTCTTGTCATCGCTAATTGTCTCAGATTGAATATTTCTTTTAATTCTACTCAAAGAAGAGATAAGAAATGCGCCAGTTCCACAGCATACGTCGATTATCTTTGTCTTTTCATCAAATTTCTTATCATAATAATACTCAGCAATATCACAGAACAAATCTGTTACATGTTTAGGCGTTAATACAATACCCTTTTCTTTCGCATTCCCTTTCGTAAAGCGTAGAAAAGTTGTATAAAACTCTCCCATAACATCTATTCCTGTATACTTATCGAGAACTGTAATAACATTTTCGTACAACGAATAGATACAACAAGAAAGCACCGTATCACCATCTTGAAAATACTTACCTTTTCCTTTTGGTGCCTGTGTCAGTTCATCCTTTGCCAACAAAGCATCATAGAATTTTTTTAATGATACTCTTTTCCCTTGCGGTATTTTATCTATATCCCATATTCCTTTTACATAAGATGCATCATAGGGATTATCACCTTCTCCATACAAAGAATTCTTAAGCTGAACTACAGCTTTTTTCCCTATATCATCGCTCAACATTTTTTTTGCTTTTGTCGAGTTTTTATGTTCAATAGCATTTTTAGTGTTTTTAAAAAGTGTTGACTCTTGATTAGTCAACCCCAAAATAATGGCGGATACAAAACCAGCTTTAGAATTATCTTCTATTCCATTTTGTCGAAGAAAATTAGCACAATCTAATGTATATCTTCGTAACTGCTTTCTTACAGCCTCTTCTGTTTCTGCTCTTCTTCCTAGTACTGTATCAATATCCTTTTGATATTGTTTAATCGATACAAGAGAATCCTCAAGATATCCGTCTTCTAGCATAGCAATACTTGAAATATCTTCACCTTTAGGCCATACAAACGATGTAACTTTTGCTTCACTTATCGTTTGTCCTGAAACTCCTACGGATACCACATCATAATCCGCTTTCAAGAACGAAGCATACCATAATGCCCCGTTTATAGCATATTTTTCTGTCTCATCAGCTCCCCCATACCCATGTTCAACATATTCCTCATTATTATCAAATAACGAATGATCGTCTACGGAACCTTTGCATTCGATAACAACAATAATATCTGATTCATCCAACGTAACAACGAAGTCCGGTGTTCCTTTGGACCTCATCGTTTGTTTTTTTGATGCTTTCTTAAATACGTCTGTAAGCCAATCATGACTAGTGCCTTTATAGCTGTCTTCTTTAAACCACGTAATTCCATCAACCGTAGTATTTTGGGCAGTAGGATAGTCTTCTGTTGTTTTTAGGGTATCCGCTACAAGCCCCTTTGTTGTTTCTTCACTCGAATCTTTTTTAGCCATTACTCCTACCTCTCCTTCGCATCTTTCTCGTCAATGATTTTCGCCGCCTCTAATAGTGCCGTACGACGCACAAACTCACTATATGAAGCATATGCCTCAAGTCTTGCTGCTCTTTTCAACTTTTCAAGTTCTTCTAAGCTTACTCGGATGCTCATTGAATAAGTTTTATTCTCTTTATCCATATTATTCAGCCTCCTAATTTCAAGTATAGCTTTCGCGTGGAACATTTGCAATACATTTGTCCACATAATACCAAAAAAATAGAATCCCTTTTCCTTGAAGGGATTCTATCTATAAACGTGTTCTCTTATTTGGTCGTAAATTGGTCGTAAATTTTGACCTTGCCTACTTGTAACCGCTGATTTTACGCCGTTTCTTACGACAAAGATTTCATCGTCGGGAATTTTTTTGATTGCTAAGCTAACTCTTGTATATTCTTGCAAACCCTTGGAAAATGGGCTTTCCCGGATTCTATATACTTGGATACTCTTGGACGTTTTTTTGACTTTTGTGCGTCCAAAAGATGTCATTCGCCTTAAAATACGTCTTTTTATTTTATGCATGTACTGCTGTGTCAAACACAACAATACTTAGCAAGTATAACATATTTGCCACAGTATGAATAGGTATATTTTCAATCTTCAAAGAGTTCAATCGCAGGACTCTTTTCTAAAAAATATCCATATTTTTTGATAATTTCTCAATTACTGATTTGGTAACATCTGGGTTTGCTTCTGCATATATGTTCATGGTAGTCGATACATCAGCATGTCCCATTACCTCTTGAATTACTTTGATGTTGGTTTCATTCTCGCAAAATCTTGATGCAAACGTATGTCTGAAGATATGGCAGGAGAATCTTGGAATCATAACAGGTTCTCTCTTCTCCTTTTTAGCAGCCACCTCTTCTTCTGAATTATGTGTATCCACAATTCTCTTGATTGCCCGGTTTACTGCTGCTGGGTTATGTGGCATCCCAAATCGGTTTGTAAATACAAAATTGGTCATTCCATCCACATTCTCAACACAAAAGCCTTCCTGCTTCTGTCTCTCATATTCTTCCTGAAGCACATCATATACCTGCTGCATCATAGGTATTCTACGATTACCAGCTTCCGTCTTTGGCAAAGATACTCTAAACTCACATTTATATGAATCATCCGCTCTCTGGTAATAGGTTAAGCTATGATTGATATCAATGATTCGATTCTCCAAATCAATATCATCCCAGCGTATCCCAATTGCTTCTCCTATTCTGCATCCAGTTCCTAACAAAAATACAAAGAATGGATACCAGTGATAAAAGAACGGATTCTTTGCTACATACTCCATGAATTTTCTCTGCTGATCCACAGTCAACGCTCGCCTTGTTTTTCTGGCACCACCATTACGCTTCTTTACTTCACAGTATGCTCCGTCTACCGGATTCTTCCTTATGATATCATCTCTGACAGCAAGCTGAAATGTAGGTCTTAATACTGTGTTAATTGTCTCAAGCGTATTAATCTGTAATCCCTGATTATTAATCAAGTCTGTATAAAAGAATAACACGTCTGAGTATTTCACATCTCTTACTTTCTTCTTGCCAAATGTATCACGAATAAAATGATTCCATGTATACAAATAATTACTGTAAGTAGTGCTACGCAATTCTGTTTTAGTTGATATGTACCTGTCAAACAAAAAGTTTACATCAGCTTTTCCTGCGACATAGATATCAAGTCCATCCAACTGGTCTTTTTGTAACTGTTCTTCTCTTTCTCGAAGCTTTACCAAAGACTTTGCATAAATGGTTCTTTTCTTGCCTAATGGATCAATATATACATATGAGTATCTTCCGTCGCCTTTTCTGTAACCCTCACCCTTTCTTAATACTCTGCCTTTACCATCTTTTCTACAAGCCATTATTCTCTCCTTTCCGGAGAAAAGAGCCTGTTCTACTGATTAGCCTGCTGCTTCATTTGTAATTCAACACCCATTCTAATCAATTGCGAAATGGATAGATTATGAGTCTCAGCATACTCAACCATTATCTGGTATTCCTCTTCTTTGAATTTAACAGTTACCTTATGATCAAAAGGTTTATCTGCTTTTGGTCTTCCAGTTCTAACCATCTGTATGCCTCCTTCATATCTTAGTCATATTATACTTTCGGTCTGACCGAAAGTCAATACATTTTTTCTCTCTTGGCTCATTTTTCTCCATACTTGTTTGTATTTCTTCTATATCAATGCGTCATTTCTCATAATTACTTATAAAACTCGTCATCTACAATATGGAAAGTCTCCAGATATTCATCAATAATATCCAGATTAACCAACACCAGCTGATTCACTTTATAACATGCCTTTGCATCCTTCGCTAACTGCATAAACTTTGACACACTCATTGAATACATCTCTGCTCCTTCTGAATATCTGACAAATCTTTTATTATTAGTCTTTTTAGTTCTGCTGTCCATTTGCTAACTCCTCCATTACCATTTTGCGAGCTACAGGTAACAGATCAAACTGTCGTATCAATGCTCTGTCTATTTCTTCTCTCACGCCGGAATCCTCAATGACAGTTCCACTTTTTGCTCTAATGCAGCCTTTTGAAATTGTCTGTGCATCTTCAGGCATAAAATCAGAGATCTTACTTAATCCAAATCCACTCACATCCTTCGGATTTAAAATCACATGTACCGGAATATCCTTTAACTTACTGCTCAAAGGGACTACTGACACCTGCGGTGCACCATCATGATTACTGGCATCACATGAAATAATTATTCCTGGTCTGATTCCTCCCTGGATGCCATGTGGATTTTTTCCAAAATCTGCATACACGACATCAAATTTATTATACTTACCATATCTTCTTTTTTCTGTTCGTCTGCTCATATCTATGCTCCCTTCTTGATGTGCATATCCAATCTGCCCTCATCTACAGTCACCACAATGCCGCCTGCTTCAATAACCAGTCCTACCTTAAAATAAGCATCCGCAACACTGCTGGATATAGCTGCCATATTCGCAACAACTACTCCACTGATTTGCTTTTTGCGGATCATATTCACAATCTGATTCCACTGGCGATCAACATCTCTCTGCGAAAAGCCATTGCGTCTTATCTTTCCCACGATTGAATATTCTTTTCTCTTTACAAATTCATGTATATATTTGCTCTGCTTGTCTTCAAGCATATTTACTTTTTCCAATGGAGCCTGCACTGAAAGATATTCTATGCAATCCATCTTTTTAATCTTTCTTCTCATTCTCTGCCTCCTATGCTGACTTCAAAGCCTGCTCTATCATAAAATCAAATGTCTTTTTCAAATAATCCTGCTTATCTGCAGGTAACCGCTTTAGCCTCAAATCTAATGAATCCGGTGTACAGTCTATTGCAAGTAAGCTATTTGCGTCTGTTTCATAAACTTCCATAAGCATATACAAATTTTTCATGCTCAAGTTTCTTCCTCCTTGCTCCACCTGTCCAAGTGTCGAAACACTTATTCCAGTTTTAGCAGCAACCTCTTCAATGAGAAGTCCTTTGTCCTTACGGATATCACGAATCACCGGACCAATTTTATATCCTTCATATTTCATCGTCGTACCCTCCAATGTCCTGTGCCATTTCCCTAATCATCTCTACAGCTGCATCTTCTGTCTCGTACTGACCAAGCCACTTCCCACTTGAATCATGTACAACTGTTCCGAATGCAGTCTGTGTAAATCTGCAATCCTTCACAGCCGGGACTTGTTTGTCCCGACCGGAATGATTTTCTGTTGTCGCTCTACCAAAGGACTCCGTTAGCATCCAAAATCCTCTGCATGAGATACAATAATTGGCACCGGACCGACTTCAAGAGAATAGAGCCATATGCCCATATCTGTGATGGTCTTAACAAATTCTTCCAGATCATAAATGTCATCTGTGATCTCATTCAGGCTTCTGACTACTACAACCTCAAAGTCTTCCTCTTTAAGTGTTGCAAAGAAAGCATTCAGACCTTCTCTGTCATAGTCCCTTGTCATTGAACGATCACAATACGCATCATTGATTATTACTCCATTAGGCATTGCCTGATCACGCATATTCTCGACCATCTGGACTACATTAAGTTCTGCTCTGCGTGACTTTACAAATGCAATACCCTTTGCAAGCTCCTGATTATCTGTACCCTCGTTTCCTACTACGTTAAAATCTCTTTTATTCATTTTGTTATCTCCTTTACATTTTGATTTGTATTGGAGAGTATTGGCGCCTCCACTCTCGTGGTGTGCTGTTTCTAAGCACAATTATATTTTACAAAACATCCATATTTAATTTAATCTATTGGTATTCGGCTTTTATAAAAATAACCCCGAATACTATTCGAGGTTTTTTGTTTCTTGTATATCACTTGCTAGGTGTTATAATTGACTTAACATTTTTGTAGGAGTAGCATTTTCATGATTAACGCAGACAATTTGAAATGGATAATTCCATCTAAAGAACACAGTACAATTTCTGAAAATTGTATCAGATATATTAAAGCCGGACAGCAATACAATATGAATACTGTCGATGATGAAGTAATCATCCAGCTTATTAATCAATACCTTTGTTCTCTATGTATTCCAGCAGTTAGTAATCCGAAGGTAATTCCTAAAGCTCGTGAACTCAGACGTTTTGATTATGCCAGCTATAAAAAAATTTATAATCTAAAAGATAAACGAGATATTGTTTGGTTAAAATTCACCAAGAAAAAACATCACATCGGTGTAATCGGAGCCAGTTGTGACATAAACTTTAATTATGATACTACATCAGGCAAAATAATATCTCACTTGGGCGAAAGTTGGGATGAATCATATGTATTTATTTTTCCACTATATAATATTCCAGAAGAGCTAAATCGATCAGACATTGAAAGTGGCATTGGTAACTATCTCATAGCAAATAATATACCTATTATTGACTTCTATTCTCACAATTATTAATTACAACAAAATAAGCCAACTGCTAGTCTAACAATTTATATGTCAGACTAAGCAGCTGGCTTAGCTAATAAGATGTCTATTATCTGTTCAATTTTTGACAGTTCAAATGGATTACATCCCTTAAGTCGTTGAAATATACGTTCTATACCATCATTCCCCTGTAATTTATAATTTTTACCGAAATAGAAGTAGTCAGCAGAAACATCAAATATCTGGCACATTTGGATAACATGTTCTGGCATACACATAGTTTTTCCAGTTTCAAAATTTGAAACGCTTTCCTCTGAAAGAAACAATAATTCCGCTAGTTCTTGCTGCGTCATTTTCTTCTGTTTACGAATTGTCCTAATTCGTCTTCCAAACTCAACAGCATTATAATGAATTGTTTTGTGCTCCAACTTTCCACTGACACCTCCTTCCTTTCACAACAAATTATAAAATATTATTTACTCAAAGAACTTCTCTAGATTCTTTACCTGAGCATACTCCTCGATTCTTTTTGTTTCCTCAGGATTATCCTTTAAAAAAGCTCCTATTTTTTTTAGCCATGGATAGTATTCTGAAACCATCGTTATATTTTCAGGATCTCTAATCATTTCTATAGCTGTTTCACAATCCGATACCCCTTTTGCTAAAGCATAGCATTCAATAGCAGGTATAGCCTTGTCTTTAGCATCTTCTATCATAAAATCAATGATTTGCTCTAATACATGATAGTAATCCTCCTGAAAACTCAAATCTTTGACAATACTCTTCAAAAGCTCATCAGATAAGGTTTTCTTTTTCTTTTCATAATGGGATGCATAGTCCCTAAATCCATTTTCATGACCTATTACAATATCTCCACAAGAAACAGTACTGTCTCTTACCAATGTTTTAACTCGAAACTCCTCCAATTTATTCTTCAAAGCAATAGTGTTTTCTGCCATATCTACATTTAACAACCCTTTAATTGTTGCTAACCATTCATCTACTGTTACCATATCAGATTCACCAGTCATTTCTGCCCTCATAATTGGTTCTTTTACAGACCAATATAAAAGCAGACATATTTCCGAATCTGATAAATCTAGGCTTCCATTGAACCAGTCTACAATAAGTGGATACTCATCATCTAACGAACTCATTAATAAATTACGAACAATAGCAGCATCCGAATTAGGGATGAGTATATTATTTCCCTCCTTAAAATCTGATACCTTTCTTAACGCCACCTTCTCCACCAAAAAATTCATCTTTTTACGCAAATTCCTAACATAACTCTCCTGTGCCTGTTCTGAAATGTTCTTCATTGTTAAAATATCCTTGTAAATTTCTGCAGCTCTTATGCTCATACTTATGACTCCTCCAACGTTTTTCTTTTATTATATCATCGGGATTTCTTTTTAACAGGAACCAGTTTTGATATTTCTGATTCCTCTTTATGATTATAGAATACTTACTTTTTTCATTTCTGCATAGGACACACGATGTCAAAAAAAGAAGCAGAAATCAGTGAATTCCATCTGCTTCCTACTTCTTTTCCCTTTAAATTCAGTATTAAGATATGACATGCAATGTCCTACTGTTTATTTTTTTCTTAGTTTTTATTATAGATGAAAGAGATGTCAGTCCCATTTGTTCCAGGAACTCATTACATTCATCTATGCTACACTGGTAAAAAACATGTATTAATGCTATATAACCTCTTTCTATTTTCAAGTTTGTTCTAAGTTTGTAACCAGCGAGATCTATGAGTTTGTCACTCTCCCATGGTAAAAGTGACATTGCGATACAGCAAGCAATTATAAATTCTAAAGAAGGCAAATAATCTTCCTTGGTTCGCATTCTAGTTATTGTGCGCTCATCTATCCCAGTAATATCTGCTAACTCTTTTTTTGAAATATTATATTTTTCATCCATTAGCCATGTGAAGTATAACCCAAATGAATCCCCCGGACCTAGACCTCCTGTACCATTAACATAACCCCCCACCTCATTCATAAGATAGCTAGTACTATCTATTACGACACGACCTTTGCGTGACAGTTCTTGATATTGTTTTGCATGTATGAAATATGTTCTCACCTTTATTTCACATGTGTTATTTCTAGGCTTTCTATGTAAATGACCTCGATTGATTCGTGTCAAAAAATACAATGAAGGATTCTTTTTTACATCTTCCGAATAATATACTCCATCATTATTAACAACTATCGTATTATTTAAGCATATGCACAATTTATTCTGAAAATAAAAATAAGCACCTGAGCTTATAATATCTTTAAACTGATGGTTTCTTTTAAACTCTTGTTTAACATCATTTAAAGAAAAGGCATACTTATCGGCTACAAATACGCCATTACTTAATGTAGTATTTATAATCTCTGACATTTCTTTATTCGATAGTTTTTTTCTATAATTACTAATTTTCTTTTCGACTGCTTTGTTGACTTCTTTATCTGTTTTCACCATAAAGACTACCTCCAACTATATATATGATTATATCACATCATTCTCTATATGTATCTATCCAAGAAACAAGGAAATCATCTTATCAATCCTGTCCAGTTCATCCGCACTACAGCCACTAAGCTTAGCCATTATGCTGTCCATTAAAGGATTCTTAACTTTTGATGCACTCTCTATCCCATAGTATATGTAATCAGATGTCACCCCGAACAGCTCACATATCTTTGCTATATTCTCAGGCATACACATTGTCTTGCCATTTTCAAAATTTGAAACACTTTCTGCTGTAAGATATAATTCTTCCGCTAACTGCTCCTGTGTGAACTTGTTCTGCTTTCTGATTGCTCTGATTCTCTTTCCTGTCTCTACTGCATCATATTTGTAATTCATATTTATCCGTCCTTTCGTTTCTGTCGTGGCTAGAAACGTCTAAGAACCGATAAATACTCCTCGATATGTAATTTTCTGCAAATAAAAAAGGACACATGAAAAACAGTTCCAGTCCTCAAACTGGTTTCTAATTTTTCATGCGTCCTTAGGATGGCACCTTTGCGTATCATCAGCTTACGCTTATTGCAGGTGTCTCCCATATCATGATGACCACTAATTTAATTGTCTTGTCCTGTTGCGACCAAATATCTGCCGCAGCATCTGATGTCTGACTGTATTAATCAGATATAATACTTATCCTGTTCTACTCTATCCAGTAGCTCGCCTTCCTTGAAATTCTTCAAGGTCATTACTCTGCCACAATGGTGACATTTCATCATTACTCTCGGCAGTACCAGATAATTTCTGTTACCTGTAACCATGTATGAAACTTTCATACTCTTCTTACACTTCTTACAATAAAAATCTATAACTTTTAACTCTTTGTTCAATTCAGTTCGCTCCTTATTCATACAAAATCATCAATCTACAATTCT
>ERZ1027139.309-NODE-309-length-16599-cov-10.834804_pt1 | contig 16599 bp, 9 predicted proteins | sample MGYA00519277_ERZ1027139 | MGnify/ENA primary metagenome ERZ1027139 (study PRJEB26926, sample SAMN06164554) | human gut metagenome | biome: ENVO:00009003; feature: ENVO:2100002; material: ENVO:00002003 | host: Homo sapiens | place: USA | collected 2012 ...
AGGGTCTCGTGGGCTCGGAGATGTGTATAAGAGACAGATCAACAGATGATCAAATAATACTAACTAATAAAACTAACAATTATGGCTAAAAGCGTAAAAGGTACACAGACAGAGAAAAACTTGCTGACTTCATTTGCAGGTGAATCACAGGCTAGAATGCGTTATACTTACTTTGCAAGTACAGCAAAGAAGGAAGGTTATGAACAAATAGCAGCTATTTTTACAGAAACAGCCGATCAGGAAAAAGAACATGCAAAACGTATGTTTAAATGGTTGGAAGGCGGTATGGTAGAAATTACTGCCAGCTATCCTGCAGGTATCATTGGTACCACTATGGAAAATTTGAAAGCTGCCGCTGCCGGTGAAAATGAAGAATGGACTACTGATTACCCTCACTTTGCTGATGTGGCCGATCAGGAAGGTTTTCCTGCTATCGCTACTATGTATCGCAGAATCGCTGAAGCTGAAAAGGGGCATGAGGAAAGATATCTGGCTTTATTGAAGAATGTGGAAGAAGGCACAGTATTCAAGAAAGCAGAAGAAACTGTATGGCAGTGCCGTAACTGCGGTTACATTTATGTAGGTACGGAAGCTCCTGAAGTATGTCCTGCATGTCTGCATCCGCAAGCTTATTTCGAAGTGAAGAAGAATAATTATTGATTGAAATAAAACCACTCGTTCATCATGGATCCGGTTTCTCTGAAAAGGGGAAACCGGATTTTTTATTTTTAGGAAATGATTTTTGATTGGTTTTTATTCTTCTCTTTTCCCGTTTACAAATTCCCCCGGTTTCATGCCGAACTGTTTTTGGAAACATTTGGAGAAATAAGACGGATTATTGAATCCTACCATATAACAGATTTCATTGATGCGATATTTGTTTTCTGCCAGCAAGATCGCTGCTTTTTTCAAACGTACCACTTGAATCAGTTCATTAGGGGTGATATTGGCCAATGTCTTTATTTTGGCAAACAGGCCCGAACGGCTGATACACAATTTTTCGGCCAGGAAATCTACGGATAATTCCGGATTGGAGAAATTCTCTTCTATGATTTCATTCATACGGGTAAGGAACTTGTCGTCCATAGAATTATTGGCAATGCTGTTCAGCGGAACCAACGGCATCTTCGAGAATTTCTGACGCAGCAGATTACGCAAGTCTACCAGATTCTTGATACATGCTTCCAAGTATTGCATGGAGAAAGGTTTCTCTATGTAGGCATCTGCACCACAATCCATACCTTCTATCTTGGAGTTGGTATCTGTCTTGGCCGTTAGCAGGATGAAGGGTATATGACTGGTAGCCTGGTTAGTCCTTATTGCTTTGCAGAATTCCACTCCGTCCATGCGTGGCATCATCCAGTCGCTTACAATGAGTGTCACTTCGTTTTCTTTCAGTTTATTCAGTGCTTCTATACCGTCTTCTGCGGTAAGTATGCTGTATTTATCAGCCAGACTACTCGAAAGGAAATTCAACATTTCCTCATTATCATCCACAATCAGCATGGTTGGTTTATGTTTGATAGGAGAACCGGAGAGGTCCTCTTGCAAGATTCCTTCGGGAATGGCTGGGTTGTTCAATAGTGATGTGCCCGTATCCTGTGGCAGGACTTGTGCTTGTTCTATAGGCAACGTTACGATAAAAGATGATCCTTTGTTAACCTCGGATTCCACTTCAATACAGCCATTGTGTGATTCTACGATACTTTTGACAATGCTGAGGCCGATACCTGTTCCCGGCTTGTTATCCATAGCCTGATAGAACGGATGGAATATCTTCTTTTGTTCTTCTTTGCTGATCCCTATGCCGTTATCTGTCACTCGGATTATAAAAGTATGTTGTTCCGGCTGTACGATACAGGTAAGAGTAACTTCATCTTTTGTGTATTTACTGGCATTGGTCAACAGATTGCTGACTAGTTTGGTTACCGCCTCACTGTCTACTATAGCCGTGAAATCTGCTTCAGGATATTTCACAGTAAGCCGTGCTCCATGTTGGGCGATGAAAGGTTCGAAACGTTCACAAACCGCTTTGAGCAGTTGGTGGATATTTTGGGAAGCAAACTTCATTTTCATTCCTTCCTGTTCCACCTTCCGGAAATCCAGCAATTGGTTTACCAGGAACAGCAGACGCTGGCTGTTACGGTCAATAATATTCAGATCGTCGCGTACTGTAGACGGCAGGGACACGGGAGATTTCATTATTTTCTCCAAAGGTCCTATGATAAGGGATACCGGTGTGCGTATTTCGTGGGCTATCATGGTGAAGAACTTGATTTTGGCTTCGTGTACTTCTTTTTCCTTGTTGGCGTTCAGTTTGTTTATTTCAGCCGTATGTTTCTTCTCTGTCCGTTTGATGATGAAGCGGATGACGAATCCGAAAGCTATGCAAACCAATACAAAATAGAGCAGTTTGGAAGCGGTGGACCAATAGAAAGGAGGGTGGATGGTGATTTTCAGACTGGTTCCTTTTTCATTCCATATTCCGTCATTATTGGTCGCCTTTACTTTGAAAAGATAGGTTCCTGCGGGCAAATTGGTGTAAGTGGCCTTATTTTGGGAGCCTACATAGTTCCAGTCTTTGTCAAATCCTTCCAGTTTATAGGCGTATTTGTTTTTATTGGGGGTGCAATAGCTTAAAGAGGCATAAAGCAAGCTGAATGCATTTTCTTTATAGGATAGCTCCAGTTCTTCCAACTGGTTGAGAGATTTTGGAAGCAGTTTGTTTCCTACAGGAATTTGTTTATTAAATATTTCTAGTGCAGTAATGACTACTGGAGGACGTACGTGATTCGTTTTAATTTGATGGGGATAGAAAGCATTGAATCCGTTTACTGATCCGATATAAATTTTTCCGTCAGAAGCTTTGATACCTGCATTGGGTAGAAACTGGTCACTTTGTAGTCCGTCACTTTTAGTAAATACCTGGCAACCTTCTCCCGGTATATAGCGGACCAGCCCTTTTGTAGTGGTCAGCCATAATATATGCTGGTCTTCGATAATGCTGCATATATTGTGGCTGGGTATTTCTAACGGGATGGTTTCAAAATTGTCTTCCTCTATATTGTATTTACAAAGTCCGTTCATGGTTCCTGCCCATATCTCTCCATGGCTGTCTATCAGGCAGCAGTTTACTTGGTTATTGGCCAGCGTATTGGGCAGTGTATTGTTATGCACATAGTTTTTCCATATTTGTTTTTCCGGATGAAATTTGAACAATCCTTTTCCTTGTGTGGAAAACCAGAGATTTCCTTTTGTATCTTGGTCTATGTCTATGGTCATAGCATCTAGGTTCTTAATACGGATAAAATTATCCTCTTCCCGGTTATACAGATTGATTCCATTCATGGATGCTACCCAGATTCTATCCGATCTGTCTTTAAAGATGGCGTAAGAACTGGTTCCGTCCAGTGAGGTCGGGATATCTGTATAGGAGCGGTAGACTTTAAAAGTTCCCGTTTGCAGATTCAGTACATTCACTCCTCCAGTATAGGTTCCTATCCATAGGTTGTCTCCATCCATGCATAGTGCATGGACGTTGTGATAGGAAAGGCTGTTTTTATGATCAGCCGGTAGATAGTAAACGAACTTCCGGTCTTTAGGCGAGTATCGGTTCAGTCCACCGTCGTCCGAAGCTATCCATATTTGTCCATGAGCATCTTCGCAGAACCGTCCGATAACATTTCCATTTATAGAATTGTAAAGTCGTGAATGGGAAAAACTTTCAAATTGTTCAGCATTAGGTGAAATATAATTAATCCCTCCATAGTAGGTCCCAATCCAGATACCTCCTTCCCGGTCTTTTATGATGGGATATACAAAACGGTTTGATAAAGAGTTGGGAACAGTTTCATTTTCAGTAAACAGTTTATATTCTTCTGTAAGGGTATTGAATAATAACAGCCCGTCGTCCGATCCTATCAATAGTTGGTGAGGGGCATATTCCATTAACGAATGAATGTGTGTTACACCTTTTCCGTCCGTAGGGTGTAAATAGGTAGTGGTTTGCCGCGTATATTTATCTATTTTTTGCAACCCGCACTCCCATGTTCCCAGCCAAAGGGTCTGTTCTGAATCCTCCAGCATGGCTAATGCTTGTGAGTGGTGATTTCCGGCATTGTAAAGAAGTCCAAAAGGCTCGAATTTATTTTCTGCTTTGTTCAGTTTGTAAACACCTGATTCTCCTTGGTTGGTGAGAGCCCATATTTGGTTGTCACTGTCTGCCATTGTGCTTGCTACTATTCCGAACGCACTTGTAAATTCGTATTGTTCCAAATAGTTTTTTGATAGATTGTATCGGAACAAGCCTTGCCCGTTGGTCGAGAACCATAAATTTCCGTCTTTATCTTGCAAAATATGGTTGACGATGCTGGTTATGCGGACATTATTGGGAGTTGTGAGGTCGAAATAGGTAAAAGTTTCCGTTGCATAAGCATATATATAGATTCCCTCATCTGTCCCTATCCAGATATTCTTTTTGGTTCCGTACAGGGAGGATATGTATTTGCCTGCTGCCTGTGGGCAAATTGAATATGATTTTATCATGATTCCGTCATATCGGTTCAGACCTTCTTCTGTTCCTATCCATAGAAAACCATATTTGTCTTGCATAATGGCACGTACAGAGTTGGATGACAATCCGTCTTCTACGGAGAAATGTCGGAAACGGAAATCATTGGGTACAGCAAGTAAAGTTACTGATATAAGTAGAAAGAGTATCGAAAGGACAGGGCTTTTCATAGTTGTTATTTTTATCTTTATGCAAAGATAACAAGGTTTGAAATAATAGTATTGTAAAATGAAATATATTTATTGAGGTCAAGATAGAAATATGAATGTGTGGAAATATTTTCTTTAAAAGGGTGCCAATAGTCTGATAGTACTATTTTTGTTGCACCCTCATAAAGAAAATGTGATATGGTTTTATTGAATAATGGGCTGACTTCCAGTTATTCTTATCCGGTAAGGCCATTGTGCATCCTTTTCTTCCTGATTCGGATTTATCCAATGTTCGGCTGGCGCTCCCATAACGATGAACCAGAGACGTTCCGGAGATGAATTCTCTGGCACAGCATAACTGATTTTTCCCACAGGGTCTGCTTTCATTTCTCCATAGACTGCCTTGCCTTCTTTTGTGATGGTTACTATTCCATAGCGCCATCCGGCTTTGTCTGCATTGATGGTGTGGAATCCATTTTTATCGGCTTCTCCACAAAATTCTATTGTTACAGTTTGTCCGGTTGGGGGGATTGAGAGAGGAATGGCGTTGAAACCGTAGTTTTCCGGACAATTTTCGGGTGTGATCTGATATCAGTTGTCATCCATGCTGTTCAGTTTGCAGGTATATTGATTGGCATAAGGGCGTGTCTCTTTCCATACCCGTGGGAAATCCCAATTGATGAAATGACGGCAGGCGTCGAATATTTCATCACAGAATTGTTCCTGAGTCAGTCCAGTCATGCGTTTATAAGTCATTACAGGGTCTTCCCCTCTCTTTCCCTGACGATAAAGTTCGGCGATGAACGGCAGTCCCCGTTTCATGCTCCAATATTCTATGACGTATGGTGAATGATAAATGTTTTCCAAATGCAGATAAGCCTTGTGGGTAAGGGTCTTGAATGCATCCCAATGATATTTTTCATCGGTCATCCAGTCTGGATTCACTTGCCAGAGCATCCATTGTGAGGTCATTTCGAAGAAGCCGCAACCACCCCAGGCTTCTCCTTGGCCGTCACAGGTGATTTGTGACTGGAAACTATGTCCCAGTTCATGCGCTATACAATTCAGCTTTTCGTCCTGTACCCGGTTGGGGGCAATCCAGAGAGCGCCGATCTCACCGTCATAGTCTCCACCATAAGCGGTTCCTTCCAGTGAATAATTGATCATAACCATCATGCGGTATTTGTCGCATTTTGATCCGGTTTTGGCGAATTGCAATGTGTGATAGAAATAATGGTAAAAATGCTCTAGTTTTTCTTCCAGATTTTTCAGGTTTACTTTCATGGAATGTCCTTCCAGCTGAGGAGGGTCTGACAGGTTGTCACCAAATCCTTTTTCCCAAAAGATGACGAAGTTTTCGGTACATGCCATGCGGTGATAGCTCCATTTGCTTTCGGGGTCTTGCAAGTCCATGCTTCGCAGGTCTTTGGGGATATAGATTTCTTTGCCTTCGGGCAGAGGTACCGTTGTGCTTTCATTTTCCTGTGTTTTTGAGTTGGAACAAGAGATGAGCATCATCATGAGCAGGGGTAGGATATATGTTTTCATATTATTATAAATGAGTTGTTTCATTATTTAGTGGGTGTCAGTCTGACCATCAATACTCCATGCGCGGGAATTTCGTGCCGGGTATTTCTTTCTGTGGTTCCTATGTCTTTGTGCTGCCATAGGTCTCTTATTTTATATTCCTTCCGATGTATGTTCACTTCATCGGCAAAATAGATGGTTTGTTTTTTCCAGTCATAATCCAGTTTCCAGCTGTTTTCCGTACGGTTCATGAAACATACAGCCAGTTCACCATCATTCAGCGGCTTTGCCCATATTTCTTTTTCGCCCATATCCATAAACCGGCGGGCTTGTTCTCCTTTTTTATCTTGGTTGATGGCTATTACCTCTTTATTGGTTAATATTTCTATGGTTTCTTTATCCATGTTGCGCAGGTCGTTGCCGCTCATGAGTGGTGCTGCTAACATACACCACATGGAGAAATGGGTGATATATTCGTCGCGTGTCATTCCACCATTACCTACTTCCAACATCTCGGCATCGTTCCAATGTCCCGGTCCGGCATAAGGGTAGAGATCGGCCATCTTGTCTATAATGTCGAGTACTCCCACACCTCCCCAGTCGAATACACACTGGTAGCAATCGCGTATGTCAGGAGTGATGCGCCATAAATGTCCGATACCTTTTCCCCATTTCCATGGTTCATTCTCCCCCCATTCGCAAATGCTGAATACAATAGGACGTCCGCATGCTTTCAGCGCGTCGCTCATGGTACGGTAAGCAGCTTCCGCCTTTTGTCCTTCATTGGAGCACCAGTCGTATTTCAGGTAATCGATTCCCCATGCGGCGTATGTACGTGCATCTTGAAACTGATATCCGCGGCTTCCGGGTCTTCCCTGGCATGTTTCGGAGCCTGCACACGAATATATTCCCATTTTCAGTCCTTTGGCATGCACATAATCTGCCAGTGCTTTCATTCCATTGGGAAAACGTTTGGGATCGACCTGTATATTTCCTTCTTCGTCTCGTCCTACCTGCCAGCAGTCGTCGATGACCAGGTATTCATAGCCTGCATCCTTCATGCCTGTGGCAATCATGGCGTCCGCCATTTCTTTGATGAGCTGTTCGCTCACATTGCATCCGAATTTGTTCCAGCTGTTCCATCCCATAGGCGGAGTTTGTGCCAATGCGTTAAATACAGAGTCGGGTACTTCTTTTTTAGTGCCGAAATACATTTGTGCTCCGGCTGTAAGTGTGCTTGTCAGCAGCAGCAGAGTTAAGAATTTTGTTTTCATGGTACACAAGGTTCTTTTCATATAGTTTTCATATTTTGTGGGGGTAAAAGTAGTTTTTAGGAAGGTATTGATATGATACAATCATGCAAAAATATAGCAAAATAGTCTGGATAGTGAGCTATATAGGAAAATTTGACTTGAAACTCCTTGATGCATGAAGGTGATTAAAAAAGGAGTGTCCAACAAAGACACTCCTTTTTTAATATGAATAATCTGTTGCTTCCCAATAGTATTATTCGTAAGGAGCGGCATCAATCAGTTTGGACTTGTTCAGCTCCCAACGCGGAACAGGCACCCAATACAGTTTGTCATTATTGAATACACGTGTGGAAACAATGTTATCTGTCCAGTATTCTTTGCGGTAGGTGCCGTCTTCATTTTTAAATTTGCCGATAGTTACGCCATAAATAGGCTTGCTGTATTCTTCATACATTTTTTTCCAACGGCGGAGATCAAACCAACGTTGTCCTTCAAATACCAGCTCTATTTGTCTTTCATATTCATATTCGGCTCTGATATCTTCTCCTGTAGCGGGTGGTAAAAGCGCGCGGGTACGTACTTTATTGATATACTCCAAAGCTTCTAAGTTGTTGCCTAGCTCAATCTGGCATTCGGCATAGTTGAGATAAATTTCTGAAAGACGGATGAAGAACCAAGGGGTAGTGTGCATGGTTGTTCCTGTAGCATCATAAGACGGGTCGAGAAACTTCCGCATGGAGTATCCCGTATTGCTGGCATTCCACCAATATTCACCCCAATTGCTGTCTTTTCCGGCAGGAATCGTTTCGTCTCCTCCATAATATACTTCTACTTCGCGTTTGTCTTTTCCATATCCCCATTCGTCCCCATCTAATAAGAAAGCGGCATAAAAACGAATTTCACGCCCGTTCCAGGGATAATAGTCATAGTGTGTTTTCTTTTCAGAAGCGGTACCGTCTGCCATTTGGAACTTATCCACTAAATTTTGTGTCGGATTGAAATTCCCCCATCCTTGGAAGCCGTTACCAATGCCGCATGGAGCCTGATATAAAAATGAGTTATTATCACCTGATCCGTATTTAGGGTCAAATAATTTTTCGAAAATAACTTCTGGATTTTTCACATCATAAAACAATGCTCCATATTCCTCACTGTTATTTACCGTTTTTAAATAGTATTTGTTTAAGTCGAATACTGCTTTTGCAGCATTTGCTGCCGCTTGCCACTTTTCAGTGCTGGGTGTTCCAAATAATGGACTTGCCTTATATAATAGTACTCTGGATTTCAGAGCTAGAGCAGCTCCTTTGGTAACTCGTCCGAAATCATTGGGATCACTATACTCTATAGGGAGCAATGCAGCGGCCTCATCTAAATCCTTTATAATGAAATCGGCTACTTTATCCATATCTTCACGTTGCAGTTCAAATGAAGAATCCAGGTCAAAAGTATGATCTACGATAGGCACACGTCCGAATAAGCTGTATAGCATATGATAATTCCATGCACGTAGAAACAGGGCTTGCCTTTTTGTTCGTTTCTAGAAGTCTCATCTCCGGGTACATTATCTATCTTTTCCAAAAAAAGATTCAACTTGCTTATATATTGATAATAACTATACCAGGGATCCCACATCGTATCATCCCAACCGATTCCGGCATTATCACAGCTTAATAATCCTTGGGTCACATTTTCTGAACCATAAGTATGTTTTTGAAAAACTTCGTCTGTATAGTGTGCAAAGCGGGTGCCCTTCATGTTTTCGGCCATCAGGTTCATATATTGCGCATTCAGATAAGTTTCTGAAAGGGCAAGATCATTCCATACTGCTTCATCTGTGAAAGAGTCCAGCGGGTCTTGATCAAGTATATCTGTACAAGAAATCATGCCTATGCTAGCCAATGCAAAGGCTACATATAAATATATCTTTTTCATTGTTCATCGTTTTTGGGTTTCTTAAAATGTAATATTGGCACCGAAAGTAATCGTTCGCTGTAACGGATAGCTTAGCACACCGTTAGAGTTGATTACTTCGTTGTTGTCATTACGTGTTACACCTGCTTCCGGATCAGCAATCTTATAGTTGTCAATCGTAAATAAGTTTGCTCCGTTGACATAAATTCGTGCTTTTTGTATTCCTACTTTAGCTGTTAGATCCTTAGGCAATGTATAACCTAATTCCACTGATTTTAAACGTAAGAAGGATGCATTACGTAACCACCATGTCGAAGCTTGTCCATTCCAGGTATCACCATAAGTTTGTTTTATGAAGGCTTTAGGCCAACGTGCGTTGGCATTTTCTTCCGAGGTGTTTCCTTCTTTCCAGCGTCCTTCATAAAAATCTGTCGCCATGTTCATGGTTGGCTGGACTAATTGGCTGGCTTTGGCCTGTCCTTGGAAAAACATATTTAAATCGATACCTTTCCAACCTCCATTTAATGTAAATCCGTAAATGATTTTTGGAGTAGCTGTTTCATCAATACGGATTGCATCATCCCATGTTATGTTACCGTCGCCATTTGTATCTTGATAAATCAAGTCTCCTGGTTTGGCTCCGTCAATATGTGGCGTATTATCTACCTGCTCTTGAGTTTGATAGATGCCTAATGCTTTATAGAGTACTTGTCCGTCAATGGGATGGCCTTCTGTCTTTTGCCATGCAGGAGTGCTGGCTGCCTCATCCATATAGTTCACCTTATTTTTTGCGTAAGTTAAGTTACCTGTGATCCCCCATTCAAAATCACCTGCACGATCTCGATATGTAGCTATGATTTCTATGCCGGAGTTAGTAACCTCACCTATGTTCTCTTGTGGCAGAGTCATTCCTGCGTAATAAGGAATGGATGCGTTACGGTAACAAAGGATATCATTACGGTTGGAATGGAACCAATCAAAATCCAGACCAAATTTTCCATTTAAGAATTGTGTGGATAAACCTAAGTTTAAAGTCTTTGCTTTTTCCCAAGTTACTACTGGATTGGCTACTCGTGCTTGGTAAAAGCCTTGGTTGATGTGTCCGTCCTCTCCTGCTCCAAAGTACGGTCCTTTATTATCTGCTAAGAATTTGTATTGGGACATGAACTGATAGGCGGCGATATTGTCATTACCCATCATGCCCCAGGAACCTTTCAGTTTGAAGAAGCTGACCACATCCTTTATCGGTTCGAAGAATTTTTCCTCACTCATCACCCAACCCAGTGAGAAAGCCGGGAACAATCCCCAACGATGACCGGGAGCAAAATTCATGGAGCCATCGTAGCGCAATGTTACCTCTGCTAAATATTTGTCTTTATATCCATAGTTGATACGTCCGAAGAAATTGCAACGTGCTGTAGCGTCTGAATAACCTCCATTGTCCTTGTCTTCGGGTACACTGCTGCCTGCAAATATTTCAGGAATGGCTGTAGACAGATAGTTGGTACGATAGGCGGAAAGAGTGTTATAATCATATTTGCTTTGTTCGTAGGCCACGAATGCATCTACTTTGTGAGCTTCGGCAAATGTATGGCTATAACCGATACGGGCATTCAGGGTGATTGTTTTGTAGTTGCTAGACCAGGAGTTTACACTGATTTTACCGGTATCTGCTCTTTTGTTCTGGTATTCATTGGTTGCTTTGTCATAATAATATAAGTCGTACGGCTGATTTAATGATTTGCCGTTATCAAAATGGAAATCCAGTGCGGCATATCCTTCTACATACAAACCTTTGGTAATCATATCCAGGTCAATATGCAGCAAGGGCTTCAGGTTTAATATATTATAGGTGTATTTATTGTATCCGGGCTGGTCTGTCACCATAATGGCGGCATTGCGGGTGATACCATCGTAACCTACTCGTGGGAGTCCGTTCGGGAAATAGGGAGCACTGCCGGGAAAAGTGGTCAGGAAATAAGTAAACAGGTAGGGAGTCGAATAAATTCCACGGTTGCGTTGTTCTTGACGTCCCAGAATATCAAAACTAAAACGTACGGATTTGTTGATTTTGGCATCAATGTTGGTGATGAATTGATATTGCTTGTAGTCCTGTGTGCTCTGTTTGTAAATGGCATCCTGCCACATATATTGAGCGGAAGAATAGAAGGATAATTTATCATTGCCACCACTTACGGACAAGCTGTGCTGAGTTTTTCCTGCCCAATCTTTGGCCACTGCATCCCACCAGTCTGTGTCGGGATAATTTAGATCATCATCATGATTTATATAATGTTGCAGCACTTCATCGGAATAAGTGATACCGCCCTGATCGTGGCGTGGGTCGGCGTCATATTCATTTACATAAGTCGCATACTGGTAGGAGTTCAGCATTTGGGGGATGCGTGTCGGTTGGGAAAGTGTGTAGCTGCCGTTGTAGTTTACTTGCATTTTACCTTCCTTACCGCGTTTGGTGGTTACCAGGATAACACCATTTGCGGCGCGTGCACCATATATGGCGGCAGAAGCGTCTTTCAGTACAGAAATAGATTCGATGTCTTCAGGGTTGAGGCGGCTGAATGAACGGTCAGCAATACCATCCACAACGATCAGTGGAGAAGTATTTCCTAAAGTCCCTTTTCCGCGGATAAGAATGTCGGCTCCATCCTCGCCAGGTTCGCCTGAACGGGTATTGGCTATGATACCGGCTGTCTTACCGGCTAGGGTATTACTTAAATTGGCTGCTGAGACTTTTTTAATATCTTCACCGCTTACAGATGATACAGAGCCTGTCAGGGTTGCTTTTTTTTGTGTGCCATAACCTACCACCACCACTTCATCCAGTATCTCCGTATCTTCTTTTAGCGTAACATTTACGGTTCGTTGTCCGTTGATGGATATTTCCATCTTTTTATATCCTATGTAGGATATTGTCAATGTGCCTTGGGCCGGTGCATTGAGGCTGAACTTACCGTCAAAGTCGGTAATGGTTCCGTTGGTCGTTCCTTTTACCACAACGCTGGCTCCGATGACAGGTTCCCCGCTGGTATCGGTAATCCGACCGCTGATGGTTTGATTTTGTTGAACTGTTTCCATGACTGATGTGCTGGCTTCCGGAACTGCATAAGCAGCACTAATTCCAATACCCGCAGTAAGGAAAAGACAGGTGGTAGCCTTCAGCAAAGCCCTGCTGAACAAGGCCCGGTTCTCATGTGTTTTCATCATACAGTTTTATTTAAAAGGTTTATATGTTCATTCAGTTCACTTTCCATTCAATCACCCCTCCCGAAGCTCCTTTCTGCAATTGTGCTGCAATTTTAAGCCCCTTTGTTTTGACAGGTTTGAAATCCAAACTATTATAGCAATCTTTTTTTACAGTATATTCAGTCAACGCCTCTACCTCTTTCCAACTTTCGCCTTCTTTATAATATAGTTTCCAGCTTTCCGGCACACGGAAATCCCCGTCATAATGGTCAAAATCCAACCAATACACTTGTACGTTCGATACGGTATAAGGCTGGTCGAATTCATAAGCCAGTGTTTCGACAGTACCGTTCTTCAGCCACCAATAGTGGTAAGGTTTCGAGATATCCGATGAGCGTTTAGGTTCCCATTGGTCATTTACCCCCCATGCCCATGTTTCCACCGAAGCCGATTCGGGAGCATCTTTCTGTATAGGAGCCTGTATCATCAGAGTACGTGCTTTGCTGGCAATAGTAGCTTCCGGAGTGGGGCGGGCATACTCGGCCGCTTCGGGAATCCATACAGCCATCTGGTCGGCACCGCGGTTGTTCCATGTAGAATAAGGAATTGCTTTGAAGGGAACATCTTTTACCTTACCATTCCTGTCAATTTCTTTAGCTGTACCGCTCAGCACCATTACGCCATTCAACAAACCGGCATCGTAAGAAGCCTCCATCGGAGTACCGTCGGGGATGAATTTGTTGAATACAGTACTGTCGGCCTGGTCTTGTCCTTCCAGACAGAACATAATAGGACCCCGTTCTATAGCCAGTTTGCCACGGTCATCCTCTACTTGGTCATTTGCTTTCACACGACGTACCTCCATAGGAAGATTGATTTCAACCACATCACCCGCTTTCCAGTTGCGTACAAGGGTGGCATAACCGTCATATTGCTTCGCATTGACTTTGGAACCGTTCACAGAAATGCTGTAAGCCTGAGCCTTGTCTGTAAATGAGTAGAGATCTGTGGGTACGGGAGCGTCTTGCGCCCATCCGGGGATACGCACACGCAAAGCAAACTCCTGTTCTTTTTCGGGAGTGACGGCAATACTTATCTTTCCGTCCCACGGATAGCCTGTAGTTTGTTCCACATTTATTTTATTACTTTCCGTTTCAATATCCGCCTTGCTTTGGATAAAGAGATTGACATACACATCATTGCCTTGAGTGGCATACATATAATAAGGTACTGAAGCCATGAAACGGGTTATGTTGCCCGGACAGCAGGCACATCCGAACCAGTGTTGGCGCTCATGCTGCCCCATGGATTCCAACGGATTGTCATAGAAGAACTTGTCACCGCTGAGTGATACGCCCGAAATGACCCCGTTATACAACGCGCGTTCCAGCACATCCGCATATTTGGCATCTCCCGTAGCGAGAAACATACGATGATTCCAATACACATTGGCTATAGAGGCGCAGGTTTCGCAATAGGCTGTGTGATTATTCAGTTCATAGTTCGGACCGAATCCTTCACCTTGTGGGCGGGAACCGATTCCGCCTGTGATAAAGAGTTTTTTGCCGGCCATATTTTCCCAAATACGGGTTAAGGCATTGAAATAGGCGGTATCATGAGTCAAAGCGGCTACATCTGCCACTCCGGAGTAGAGATATCCGGCACGGACGGCATGACCTACTATCTCGTCTTGTTGCAGGATGGGCTTGTGATCCTGACTATATTCGCTCAGTTTATGTCCGTCTGTTCCTCTGCCGGTTTCTTCTACAAAATACTTAGCCGTCTGCAAATATTTCTCATCACCTGTCACCTTATATAGTTTGACAAGAGCCATCTCGGCGATAGGATGACCGCTGGGACGATGGATCTGCCCTTCGCCGGGTCCGAAGACCTGACATACCAGATCGGCATTTTTGATAGCCACATCCAATAATGTACGTTTTCCGGTGGCGCGATAATGAGCAACGGCGGCTTCGTACAAATGACCGCTGTTATAAAGTTCGTGGCTGTTGATTTTTTCCCAGCGGTGCGTGCCCCACCAACCGGATAAACGGGTACATTGATTGGTTACACAAGTAGTAAGATAACCATCCGGTTCCTGTGCGGTAGCTATGATATGGATTACACTGTCCAGATAATGATCCAGTTTCCCGTCATATTTTACGGCCAGCGAGTAGGAAGCTCCTTCTATAATTTTATAGGGATCGGTATCGTCGAAAGAAAAGTCACCGCGATGCTCGCCTTTCATCAGACCACCCGCAATGGCAAAGTTATCGAATCGGCCGTTCTTTTCACATTCTTTGAAAGCGGATGGGATGGAAACGGTGCGGTTGGTTTCAATCCGCGGTGACCAGAAATTATCATCTAAATGAACTTGGGTGAAAGGAACTTCTTTGATAGGAGCATCAGGTTGTGTATAAGGTGTGCTACATGCGCATACACTTATTATAGCAATGCTGCTCCATACTATTTGCAATTTGTTTTTCATACTATATCTGTGTTTTTTATTTCAGTATCAACTATGTCAACAGATGCAAAGTAAGTGAACAAACCATTAAGTAGATAAAAGAAAAATCTATTATACTGCGAAAATCGTCTTAAAGATGATCAATCCATTTTCAACATAATAATATTGATTATCAGTATTTTATACTATTGTTATAGACAATTTTTTCATTCTATTGGACAATCGTTTTATCTTGTAAAGACAAGGATTAAGCAGATTTGTCTGTTTTTTGAGCTTGAATAGTTGGAGATACTTAATTCTTCTTAGAAAACCTCAATAAGATCCGGTGAAACTTTCCTCCTCTGATAATATAAATTAGATTGGCGTTCCTTATTCAATAAAAAACTTAATGATGCAGCTATGATATATGCGTATATTCGGGTTTCAACTGATAAACAGACTGTAGAGAACCAGCGGTTCGAGATAAATCGTTTTGCCAAACAAAGGGATTTCCAAATTGATGTGTGGGTGGAAGAAACGGTTTCAGGAACACGGTCAGCCAAAGACAGAAAGCTTGGCGTACTATTGAAAAGAATAAAGAAAGGGGATACATTGATTGTGTCGGAGATCTCTCGTTTGGGAAGAAGATTGATGGAAGTAATGAGTATACTGAATGCATGTATGTTGAAAAATGTCATCCTGCTCACGGTGAAAGAGAAATATGAGCTGGGAAATAATATACAATCTCAAATATTGGCATTCGCTTTTTCCCTTTCCGCACAAATAGAACGCGACTTGATTTCCCAACGTACCCGTGAGGGACTTGCACGCAGAATCGCCTCCGGACAAAAGTTGGGACGTCCCATGGGAGGACATAACTCGAAATATAAACTTACGGGAAAAGAAGAAAAAATTAAGGCTATGCTGGAGGCGGGAACCAGTAAGGCGGAGATGGCGAGGAAATTGAAAGTGAGCAGGAATACATTGGCAGCTTTCCTTAACAGAAACAGGACAGGGATTCCTTCGAACTGATAAAAGTGATATGTCTGTTATTCGTAATAAGAAGAAACAAAGCCTCTGATAGATTATTCTTACTTAAATTTCGGTTTTAGCATAAGGATATACATAAAGCACAAAAACGCTCTGTCACAGTAAAATGCACATTACTAATCACTTCCGGTGTAAAAGTCTCTCAAATCCCCTTCAATTGGTATGTCGGTGGGGAAACAAATCCGTTTTTGGGAATGCTCGCATTCGGGAATACCAGCGGACAAGATGTAGAGTCAGCCCCTCACTGCCTCCCGGCTACTCGTGGGCATCATAGTTCATATCTGACAGGATACTGTTTGTTTCGGCTATTGAACCTTGTTGCGTATGTAATAAGAACCTGTTTCTATCGTATCTTCACTCCGTTCCGTTTGATATTCCACCTAAGTGAAGCAACTATTCCACCCTAGTGAAAATGGCTGTTCACTAAAGTGAAATGTAAGCATTCGGCCTCGTGCGTGTTTCTCTCCAAGTTATAATAAAGTCAAAAGC
>ERZ1027139.311-NODE-311-length-16554-cov-7.078126_pt1 | contig 16554 bp, 11 predicted proteins | sample MGYA00519277_ERZ1027139 | MGnify/ENA primary metagenome ERZ1027139 (study PRJEB26926, sample SAMN06164554) | human gut metagenome | biome: ENVO:00009003; feature: ENVO:2100002; material: ENVO:00002003 | host: Homo sapiens | place: USA | collected 2012 ...
AGATGTCTTAGGGTCTCGTGGGCTCGGAGATGTGTATAAGAGACAGATATAGCAGTTATCATAATCTGATTATCCTTTAGTGATATAGATATAATTTCATCTGCACTAGAGAATATCTTCGTAACAATGCCGGTAGAATCAATATAAACCATCATTTCCCCGTCATTATGGCTGACATATACGAATTCATTGGTAGGAGCACCTATACTAAATGATGCTCCTAACCGTATTGTTTCATAATATTTAGTTCTTTTTATTCCATTTGTTGGCAGAAGTCCTCCCAACTCTCAACTTATGCTATTATTTTGTTGCTATTTGTTGCCAATCACTTAATGGTTCTGTCGTTTCAATAACCGTTAAATCAATCATGGCTTTTATCTCCATAATGCCAGCTGAATTATCAGGGCATTCCAGCATGAAGTCAAAATAATTAGCGCTATTCAACTTTTGATACAGCTTAAATTGGATATCATTTCCACATATCAATTTAAAATGGGAAACTCCATTACGATACCCACTTAATGAAGCTACATAGCAAGACGATATTCCACTTCTTAGCACATATAGTAAGCATATTACAGGCTTATATACATGTAGTTCCTCTTTATATGCTATCTTGTATAATTTGCCTTGAATTAAATCAAAATATGCTGTTCTCCTTGTTAATCCCTTATTAGTATTTGTCGAAAGTGGCAAAAGTTCTCCCAGATCGGGGCTATGGCTTATTTTATGTAAAAGAAATGATTCTCCACGCTGACTTTACAAAATTATTGATATTACCTTTTCTAGTGGATATTTCTGTGCTGTCTATGTTTGGATAGAACACTTGTGTTATTTGATCACTGTCATTAAAAACGACAAGTGTTCCCCAATAAGTGCTAGGTCCATCAATCATGTTGTCTTGTATCTTATAATAGCCAGTTTCGATCAAATCATTATAACTCCTATTTGTCATTATCCCTCTAAACATAAATGGGAATAACCCCAAACTATTCATCAGTTCTCCCAGGACTTTCGCGGCAGCCGAAGAAGATGTCAAAGTTGGGTTCTTGGAACCGTCCAAAGTACGGAGCCAAGAGAAGGTGTCGGACTGGGGCAACTGGTCCTCAAACTCATCTGTTCCGGCTGCCGCAGCGGCAGCAAATGTTGATATTTCTGATGCAGCGGAAACAATCCGTGCGGAAACTAATTCTGTCATCTCATCGACGGTCACCTGTCGTTCGTTGCCGTTTTTATCCACAGCTTTAAAGCCAACTATATTTTCTAAATTCAAATCACTCATAATATCCAAATTTTATAAAGTTCTTATATAAGTTTTCCACGCTTTTGAAGTGCCGCCAATCGATTTGTACAGCTTCTTCCTGCCACCTTTTATCTTGTACCGGGAAAGGTTGCTTCCGTCGTAGTTCACGGGATAATCCAAATTGCCCTCGTTGGCATACGCCTCCATTTCGTATGAGATGGTATAATATGCCGAACTCGCAGGATGGCAGATAGGGTTTCCCTTAACCCACTCGACAAAATACCGCCAGTAGTATTTTACCCATGAGCCGATAACCTGTGCCTGACGCAAGTGTATGGTTTCGTGCGTCAAGCTTTCCTTACCCGCATAGGTCTGCATATACCTATCTATGTTCTCCTTGTTCTCGGCACGGTATATCATCCGTCCGCACCACATCATGAAACGGTATCTCTTGAAAGGATAATGCTTCATGGGAAGCAGCTCAGGAGTATCAAAATCACCCGGCTTGCTTGAGAACAGCATCTTGATTAATTGCCATAATTCTTTCATACTACTCCTTCTTTTTATCCAGATAATCATTCAGTGAGTCCGCCAGCAGACCGGGCAGCATGGAGGTGGAGCGTCTTATGATATCCACCTCCTCTTCGTCAAGTTCCACACCATCTACAGTCGACTTGAAGATTTTCTCCGCAAGGAGATGCGCCTTCAAGCCCGCTACGTTCTTATATATCCAGTCACCGAAGGCCTCAGTGATGTTACTGGCTATAAGCTTTTCTTTTTTAATCCCATCATAAATAGGGAATTGTGCAAAATTTATTCTCATACTTTATATTTAAATTATCCGCAATAAAACATAACCCAATAATTACCCATACACTTAATGAAGCCGGATGCAAAATCCAAATCAATATAAGACACCTCCTGTCCTCCGGGAGCAGGCAGGATCCGTCCTCCTGTCAATCTTACTCCGCCGCTCATACGTTTGAAGTATATAGTATGTCCCGGAACATCCGGAGGAAGCGTCACTTCTATATTGTCTCTATTAATAAACATCACATTATCATCGTTGTTGTTCAATGAAGCTTTGACAGAGATATTCCTCCAGTTGCCAACTATGCCACGAAGAGAAACATAGCTGTCATTGTTCGGATGAAGGAAAATGTTACCTCCCTCCACGAATAGAGGAATGCTCGGAGTCTTGATGTGCATCCCGATCATGGCATTTGGACTCTGTATGTCAATTCCAGCATCATACTTAATCCCTTCAATGGTGACAAACTGCGTGTTTCCCCCGATTCTTACGTTTGCAAATGTCCTTTCGTTATAAAACTCAATTTGTCCGGCAGACAAATTGAAACCGACGTATTTATTTGTTTCATTTTCATAAAGGATCTTTGAGGACAATATTCCCGAAGCGATGGAGAACGGACCGATACGTCCTTTATCCGCTGTGATTGTTCCTGTAATCTCTGCATTCTTACATTTAAAATACCCGGTTACACCGTTGATAAGAAGAGTTTCACCTTTGTCATTAAAAGATTTGAGAACCTTGTCTTTGAACATGAAGCCGGCTACATTCGCACCATCGGCAAACAGGGTGTCAGTGGCGATATTCACAAACTTCTGCATAGCTTCCCAATTGGAATCACCGTTGACAGATGTGGGTGCAGCGGTAACGGAAGCGCCGTAATTTTTTACAAGGAAATTATAATAAACTCCCCCTATCAGATATATGACCTTATCCCGGTAATCCGCATTCCAGACGTAAGTCTGTCCGGAAGCCCATACGCCTCTGTCACGGGGAAACGCCCCTGTTGCTCCTGTCGCTCCTATGGAACCATCATTTGCAACACCCACCCCTTTTTCAGCGACAAAATTATTATTCCATGCGTTTGCGTCCGACGCGGATTTATAAGCCCGGACGGCAAACTGGGTGTATCCGGCTGTCGCTGGAACGGATATCTGATTGCTTAGGGTAGCACCTACGTGAGCCAGCCAGCTTCCGTTGTATTTGCGGGCTGCCAGATAAAGCGTGCTGCACGTGCTTACATTGTCTGCCACATTCTGTTTGCAAGTGACAAGGAATCCAGACGGGGATGGCGTGCCTGTTGAAGTGAAGTTGATCACGCTGACAGGACTGTCCAGCCAGTAGGATGCCGACGGTCCGACGGGGGCAACCATCTCCTGCCAGTCCGCATGTACCGTCCGGTTCGCAGATCTGCCGGCGAGGATGTATCCGCCGTCTCTTTTCCTGCGGAGTCTGCCGTTTCTGAACTTGGCGATTTTAATCGGAGGGTTGGAGGTTTCAACCTTGCTTAAGTAAGATCCTCCGGCAAACGATACTGTACTGTTCTTGGCATACGGAGTATTGGCGGATTCCCAATGACCGGCTGCTGTGATGCTCTCACCATCCTTTCCGTCACTGCCGTCCACAACCATCGGGACAGTTTCGACATCAACCGCCTGACCGTTCACGTAGAACACGAACTTCAAGCTACTGGTAAAATTACCGGAAGCCACCCCGACACCATCACCGATGGGAACCTCGGCCGCACCGTCACGACTGTACTTTAACTCCCCGTCCGTTGTGGCCGTAGTGACTGCACCGACTGTCTTCATACGCCGACAGGATACCGAAGCTACACTGTAACCGCCGTTCTTGTTCTTGCTGACCATCGTGACCGAAGTGACAAGGCTATAAATTACCGCATCGGAACCGTCCGCCCCGCCACGGACACCGGTTATCTTGAAAGTCAGTTCACGGGTATAGAGCTGCCCGTTCTTCATTGCAGCCAGTGTGATGGTGACCGTATTCTGTTCCGGAACCGACTTTCCGGCAGCGACGGATATCGCCACCGCTCCGGTGGCCTTGCTTGTGCTTGCCGTGAAACCGGCAGGCGTGCTGACTGTCAAAGATTCAAGGGTGAGTTTCTCGGTACCGTACCACATGGACACATGGGTAGTCCATGACTGTGCGGAAGTAGTAACGCCGGTACTGGTAAGAGCGACGCTCACCATCTCATTGTCAAGGTCGGCCATGATATTCGACTCCCCGTCCTTACTCCAACGGTGCACAGGGGCCGGAGTGCTCCATTCACTCCATACTCCATCACGCTTCACACGTTTGCACGCCCATTCCACCTGATGGTCGGCATCCACGCCAAGAAAATCATCTGTCCAGCCTTCCGGTATATAATCATCCTGCTGTTTCGATTCCGGCTTGTCAGGGGTAAGGCCGATGATGTTGGTACGGGTGTAGATCCACTCGTAACCTTTGCCGTCCTTACCGTCAGTCCCGTCTTTGACCATGACCATCCACAAACCATTCCGGTATATGTAAGTACAATGGTCAGCCGTATTTCGGTAGCTGTTACCCTCCTTGGGATTGGATGGATGGGATGCAAATTCACCAAGGAAGGTGATGCTTTCGCCTTTCAGCTCACGCCCGTCCAGAAGCATCTCCCAGTCTTCATGCACGGTCCAGTCGGCTGACTTCCCGGCAAGGATATAACCGCCATCCTTTTTGCGACGATAACTGCCGTTCCTGAACCTTGCGATCCTGATGGGAGGATTGGATGTTTTCACCTTGGAGATAAAAACACAGCCCGCCAAAGTGACCATGGTATTGACCTCGTATGGGGTCTTAGAGGATTCCCAATGACCGCCACCTATTACAGACAGGCCCGGATCACCCTTGTCACCTTTGGCGGCTGATACAAGCCAGTCCGGATTGTTTTCGGATGGCTCGGAAATAGTGCCCTTGTCATTGACGCACAACCATGTGGAACCGTTATGGGGCACACGGGAATAATATGCGTACTTCCTGCCCGGCTCCCAGCTAGGGAAGTCGATAGGAACGCGGACTGTGCTACCGGTAATTTCATCAATTTGAAAAATCAATCCCGTCATGATGATATCCTGCAATACCGCCGAGAACCTGTCGCAGTTGATCCCGTTGATGGTCATACCCTTCTTCTTGCCGAACCAGCTCTTCATCTGTGCCGGCTCCGGGTCCCAGGTGTTGGCATTGTCAACAAGGGTGATACAGCAGTTACCGTCACGCACGTCTATGATGATATAAGTCTGACGCTCCTTGTCGGTGAAGTTCCCCGTCTGTCCGAGACGCATCTCGTTATGGGGAACGAACTCATATCCGGGACGCGGAACCATCACGAATGTCTTCTCGTCGTAATCTGCGGAAGTGATACGGTACTGTATTTTCCGGAAACCAATAAAGTCACCGGTAGTGACGCTTTTGTCATGCCAGAAGCCTAGGAGGATATCGTCCGGCTTCTGTCCCAGCGGTACACCATCCTCCAGATCAGGGGTGACAGTATAGCTGCCGTCACTATTGGCGACAAAGCTTTTTATCTTCAGCCCTCCGCCGGGACTTATAGTATTATATCCTTCAAAATAGGTCTGACGGTTGAAACGAAGTTCTGGTACACTCAGAGAGCTGCGCAGGACCAGAGCCTCCAGCTCGGCACGGGCGTCCTCACCGATGTAACCTCCAGAAACGCCGGTAACGAAATCACCGAACTTGGCGTATTTCTTGATGACGGTTCCGCCCAACAGGGATAATAGGAAACCGGTGCGTTCCTCCGTATCCTTGCGCATGAACATGATCAGCGAGCGCAATGCGGAATACACGTTATGGTCTGTCGCAGGGGTGGAGTCGTGGCTTCCGATCACATACACACCGCTGCCACCATCGCCCGTATAGGTCTGTCCCTTTAGGGTAAGGCTCTCAACCTTTTCCTCCAGCTCCCCGATACGGGAATAGGCGGCGGTTTCCCCGACAGTATAAACAGGTGAGTCAAAGGAATAGTCAAGATTGAATTCAAATCCGATAACCCTTGACTGTCTTCCGTTCTCGAAATAAGCCTTGTTGATAAGGTTGACCTTTTGACCGATGCCATAGAAATTATGAACGCCATCCTCACGGTATGCGTCATTTGACATCATCGTGCAGCCATAGGTACTCGGGTCTATCTTGGATTTGGCAGCGTACTTTTCAGTCTTTTCCTTCAACTCCTGCTCGGCGGCACCCACAAGCCCCAGTTCGGTTATTTTCGTGCTGTCCCAGCCGGAAAGCACATATTCATCTCCATCCTGGGGAAAGAGCACATCACCGGGAAGCGGTCTGCCATAGTCCTCATTCCTGACTATCTCCCAAAGCTGTGCCTCAGGGTTCCATCCGCCATCCTCCAATTTCTCCGGCTTTCCCTCAGGATTGAACTTCACGGCGAACTCCAAACCGTTGAGAAGCCCGGACGCGAAACGTATCCTCAGCTCCTGACCGGGGAGGATATATTTCTCGGAAAAGTTAACACCCGTGTCCCTAAAGCGGTAGGCATTCCATTTTTCCTCGGTGGTTGTGCCGTCCTCATTCTCCACCTTGTCCGTCACTTCGATAGTGGTGACATCCGACATGATGCCCGTTCTTCGGGGATAGACTTCATCGAAGATAACCACCTGCTCGACGGCTTCCTCGGTAGTCATATCAGGATAAGCGTCAATGTAAGGAGTGCCTTCGGGAAGCATTAAGCGTTTTTGCACCACGCCGTTCACAACCACGGTCTCATCAACCGGACGGTAGTCAGATGGGATATTCTTTGTTGAGCCGAAAGCGTAGATACGGGTGGCATAGGTGGACTGGGATTCTGACTGTGACATTTCCTGCACGTTTTTCCCGATCTCGAAAATCACCGCATCGCCAGACTCACAACGTCCGAAATGGATGATGTTTTCAGTCACCCAACATTCGCAATCCCATTTCTTCGCCATCTCAAAACAAGCGTCAAGGATGTTGATGTTATCGTAACTCATCAACTGGGACTTGTTTTCGACTGTGAAATCAATGGAGAAAACAAAATCCTGTCCTTTGTATGTGTAACCAAGAGCTTTCAAATTTCTAAGGACTATACCGGCTTGTACGTCAAGCGGGGCGGTCAGGTTCCAGGACGCCTCCTGTCCGGTCGTCTCCGGGGTATATTTGAAGATTTTGTTTTTCCATTTCCAGTAGTAGGCGTCAAGTCTTAATTCGTAATCGTAGCCGGCGGTATTGGTGTTGAATGCGGGCTTCTGCAAGTCGCACACCTCGAACAATCCGAAGTTACATTCCACGTATGAGCCAAGTTTGAAATATATGGGATTCTCTAAGGAGAACTTTAACATGATGTAGTCCTCCTTCATCAGAGTGAACTTACGCTTGCAGCCTTCATTGATCAAAGTTGTAAGCTGGATAGCACCGGATATGTCTTTGATGTCGATTTGTTCCATAATTAAGTTTTGTGTGCCTTTACACAATGCTGAACAAAAGTATATATTTTATTTGAAAATCAAATAGAATATCAAGGGGAATTTCTGTTATTGGGATTAGGCTCATTCAGCTTCAGCACGAATTTTCCTATGCCTTGCATGAATTGGCTGAACTGGTTACAGGAAATATAAATAGTCCTGTAAACTATATTGGGCTGATACTTTGTCTTTATTTCAAGTATTCCTTTATCCAACTCATTACAAAAGCTGTCATACCTTGCAAAGAATGTATCTTTATCAGGGGCTGTCAGGTTTATCTGTAATGTAAGATCGCGCTCGTCCTTTTTGGGATCAGCTGTTATCACACGCTTTCCATGCTCCATTCGGCTCTTGTTCTCAATGAACTCCTTATTGGGTGCTGGGGTCATGAGGGCGGACAGTGCAGTGTCATCCATGCTTATTCCCCATGTGGTATAAGCGTCCTTTCCATTAATAAACAGTTCTTCTTGTGGCATATTTATATACTTTTTGTATTTTTCGCTATTTCGTCAAGCTTGTCTCCAAACTTATAAATTAGTTTGGTGTATTTGTTAATACTTTCAAGGTGACCGTTGGATGAAATCATCAGATTTCTTATCTCAGTCAACATTGTATTGTTGTCTTTGGCAAATGAGGATATGGCTTGTGCCACCGCCAGCGTATTCAGCATGGCATTTTTTATTTCTTCTCCTGCAATCTGCAATGCTGTAAACCTACCGTTCAACTCTTCGCCAGTATCTTGACTCATTGCCTGAAAACCTTTGGATGAAGCTGACTGGGATGTTGATTCTTGCGAAATCTTGTCATATCCGGTTGCTGCGGCAAGCTCGTCACGGAGCTTCATGGCTTCGTCCACATAACCCATGTATTCATCCATCAGCTCCTTACGCTCATTATTGTCAAGCGTACCATCATCCTTCATGGCTTCACCGAATTTATCATACCATGTCCTCAGTTTGTCACTAAACTGTTCACCGATGGCATTTGACAGCATCGCCTGCATGAAATATTTGGATATGTCATCAGCAAAATCCTCCGCACTCTTCTCCATATCCATCAGACTGCTTATAAAACTGTCATACATGGAATCGAATGACATTCCGATCAGGCCCTCATAAAGACTGTCGGTCAGTTCTTCCAGTTTTCCTGCCTGCTCTATATAATCATCCAGCTTGTCGGTAACACGCTCACCGTAACCTCCCTTACCGGAAGATTCCATGATATCCCATAACCATACGTCCGACCGTAGAGCCTTCATCTGTTCGGGGGTCAGATTCCACAAGGAATCGGTGCCGGAGAAATCCTGCATGCCGGTAGCTTTTCTTGCGTGTTCCAGCATTTCATCCGTCCATTTCAGATAATGCTGCCAGCTGCCGTGGCTCTTATGATATCCGGCTTGCTCCTTTGCTATTTGCAGATAGTTTTTATTGACTTCCTCCTGATACTTTACAGCTTCCCTGTAAGATTCAACCGATTTCATTCCCTTGCTTGCCTTCATCTCGTCAGTCAGATCCTCGATGGCCGTTTGCAAAGTTTCATTCCTGTCCGTCAGCCTGTCTATCGTTTCCTGTACTTCCTTGGCGTTTCCACCTATTCCAAACAAGGAGTTGAAGCCTCCGAATGAGATTGCGTTCAGGATGTTTCCTATGCCGTTCCTCAATGACTTGCCGATTGTGACAAACAAATCCCCTGACAAGACATCACCGATAATTCCACTGACAGCGTTCAGAACAGCATCAAGCAGACCACCGACAAGATCACTTAATCCGTCTTTGAGTACGTCAATGATGGACAGAATCCATCCGACAATGGGGACCTCCTTAAGAGATTCTGACGTTTTTCCTATGACATCCTTGAATCCGTTCACGGTTTTGATAATTCCGCTATATGCGTTATACAATCCACCGGATGAAATCTGCTGCAAGCCTCCCAACAAATTTTCCATGCTTGCTTTCAGTATGGTGGCAGTATCAGTCACATTACGCTGGGCCTGATTGGCGATATCAGTCTGTGTCTTCACATTGGCGGATGCAATGTCAGCATTCTGCCGTGCTGTTTCAAGAGCGTTTGCTGCGGCTTGTTTCTCACTTTCCGTTCCGCCCTTCTGCGCTTTGGTGTAATCATCCTGTGATTTCTTTAGTCTTTCCAAAGCAGCTGTTTCAATCCCTATGGCACTGATACGATTCTGTTCTGCTATTTGATAGGCTTTTACATCCTCTCCAAGTTTCTTGAAGTTGACTCCACTTGTACCACCCAAAGACTTTTCCATCTGGCTGATGGCGTCAATCAATGATTTCTGGCTTGCCTGATCGGAGTTCTTGAACTTGTCAGTCCGTACATATTTTTTCGCTTCGTCCAAGGCGGGCTTTATCATGTCGGAAAACATGGAACCAAACTCACCGAACACAGTAACCCAATCTATATTGGCTTTTATGGCTTCTGTTTCCTTGTTCTGTATGGCAACATCACGTTGTTTCTCCAGTAACTTTACTTGTGCACTATTAACACCGTTTTCTTCCTGTGCTTTCCTTATTTTTTCCGCATACTCTTGGGCGATAGCCAATTTCTGCTGCTGGAACGTGCCATATTCTTTCAAGTAGTCGTTCAAAGCCTGTTGTTCGGCTTTCAGCTGTCCTTCAGTTACATCGGAAATATCTTTATCTCTCATACTTTCGGCATTGGTATAAGCTTCTGAAATTTTCTGTGCCTGCTTGTCGGTCAGCTTACCGTTACCGGCTTTGCTCCATTCTTCCTCCTGTTTTCTTATCGCATCAATCTGTTTCTGATAATCAAGGTCAATCTGTTTCAACTTCTTTTCCGTGCCTTCTCTCATCAGGTTGATTTCATCCTGTTGGTTCTGACGGTGAAGTGAAAGAAGTTGCCCGTCCAGCTTTTCCTGATTTTCTTTTTGCTTTTTTGCTAGATTTTCCTGTCTGGTCAGTGCGCTTCCGGTTACTCCGCCCAGCTCTTTGTATGTCTTTTTGGATGCCTCCATCTTATCTTTGGCTTCTTTCACCTGTTTCGATGTAGCCGTCTGATCTTTGATTAAGGCCTCATACCCTTTTTTCGCTTTCTCCCATTCGACTTTAGCATTTGCCAAATCCTCTTGATATGTAGTTTCTTGTGTTTCCTGTCTGTTCTCAACTTCCAATTGGGTATTGATTTCTGACAAGACATCTTTTCTTGCGTTTGCCAATTCATTCTTCAGGTCTTCGATACGCTGTGCCTGAACCTTCATTTCGGAACGGTTGTTCTCTTTCCTTGCCAGATTATAAGCCCATTCTGCACTTTTTATTTGTTGTTCCAAAGATTCGACTATAGCCTGTTTTGACTGTGTTCTGGATTTTGAAACCTCTTCATTATATGCCTTCCAAAACCCAGTCAAGTCATGTATATGACCTTTCTCATCGACATACTTCTTAAAAAGTACAGGATATAGTTTCTCAATGTCTTTTAAGGCTTTAAGTTTAGTGGTCTCGGCTTCCACCTCGCTATTAATGGTGCTAACAAGACCTTCCAAAGTACGTTTCCGATCTTCTTCGTCCGTGTCGAGTTTTTCTATTTTCTTGTTGTACGAGTCCAAAGCACGTTCAGCAGATGTTGTGCTGTCGGATAATGCCCACATGGCAGCTCCAAGCCCTACAACTGCCGTTGCCAATAACACATACGGATTAGTAAGCATGACAGCGTTCAACGCTTTTTGTGCTGTTGTCTGCAAGACCAGCCATCCGTAGTGGGCACGTTCCGCTACAGTCAGGGCCGCTATGCCGGAGGTTTGAAGCGACTGAATGGCTGTTACGACCATGACTGCAACCCTGTATGAACCGTATGTAGCAACAAGTCCGGTCAATAACCGACCTACCTTCTCATAGTTCTCCACCAGATAAGACATGCCGGACAAGGTCTTGTTGATGACACCCTCGTTTTGTTTTCCGATTTTATTGAACATGGTGTCAATTGCATCTTCGATATTGCTTATTTGTCCGGTAATGGTTTTGGATTGTGCTTCCATCAGACCGCCGAATTTGCAGCCTTCATTGGTCATGGATTCAATGGCCTTCTGCACTTCGGGGAATCCTACTTTTCCTGCTGTCACAAGTTCGCTTACCTTGTCTTTGGTTACTCCGAATTGTTTGGCAAGTTCATCGGCCAATGGAATTCCACGTCCCATAAACTGACGTAGGTCCTGTGTGAAGAGCCTTCCTTGTGTCATGGTGGTACCATACAGCCAGACCAGATCGTTCAAAGGGATGGATAGTCCTGCCGCGATATCCCCAAGCCGGACAAGCGTATCATTCACATCTTTAGCCTCCGTACCATAGGCTAACAGTTGTTTCGCACCATTGGCTACATCCTGAAGGTTAAATGGAGTGATGGCGGCGGTACGTACCAGTTGGGACATTAGTGTGTCCGCCTGTCCCTTGTTTCCAAGCATTGTCTGGAATGCCACTTCAAGCTGCTGGAACTCGCCACGTACACGAGCTATGTCACTGATGAGCTGCTGCGCTCCAAGACTGATTCCGAAAGTGGCTGCGGCCGTGGTCAGTCTTCCGAATATCTTCTCAATACTCAGCCCGCTTTCTTCAATTTGTCTTGATGTGTTGCGTACTCCGTTGCGTGCTTCCTCTAGCTTGCGTAAAAAGTTGGAGTTATCCCCAGTTATATCAAAATGCAATCCAGCCATAGTCTTTTCGATTTGATGGGTATCATGTGCATTGACATGACATTTGTTCTATTTTTCTTGTTATAAAATTATAGACCCCGTAATTTTTTTGACCGATTATGAAAATATTGTTCTGTTTTTCCGATTCATTCCTCAAGCAGGGCTTTGATACGTTCCCTGTTCTTTGGATTCCCGGCATCGATTATTTCTTCTGAACCAGATATTCCGAGTTGTTTCATTTCGTCAGAGGACAGATATACAGTCGTGATGGCATCAGCCATTAACATCCTTAGATTGATATAGCTGATGCCCCATACCACATAATCAAAAGTCCATCCGTATCTTTGGCAGGCAAAGTCTATCATTGTTCCGTAGGTGCTGTTGCCTCCGAATGAGATACTGCTATTGTCCTTTTTTACTTTGGCTATCCGTTTTCTTTCCGTATTTTCTTTGTCTATTCCGAAATGCCGCAGGAAGGTATCCATATTATCACTTGTAAGAATGAGAACCAGTATGGTAGCAAGTTCCTCCTCAGAGAGTGTTCGGGAAAACAATTTTGTACGCTTATCCACCTTGCTATTGTCGAACAAATCGTTCTTCCGGTTGAACGTGGAGTAGGAGAGTATGCGGCAGACAATATCACGTTTCGTTTTGCAGATCCTTATGGCTTCCATATAAGGATTGGTGGAAACAACCTGTTTGCTTATTTCGAGGGAATCAAATAATCTGGCCAAAAGATACATTTTGCCGAGTGTGACGGGATGGATAAAGAAAGACCGCTTGCCAACGGTAAAGCCGGCAGGTCTTTCCATGATGGCGTCGGCCACATCCATCTCAATATTTCGCTCTTTGTCATTCATAAATCATAAATTTGATGCAGGTTTATCCTCCAACCTGTAAAGGACGTCTTTCCGTTTGCCTGTTCTCTGAATGGAAAATTATCATCCGGCAGAAGTGTACACCGCGTTTACTTCAACTGTTTCCCCATCTTTAACAGTAGCGGATGTCTGTGTAGGCAGTGTTTTTCCTTCGATATCTTTATATATGATTGTCACAAGACCGGCTTTTGTGGTAATTGAAGTACCGCTATGATGCCAGTCCGTTTCTGTAGATAATTTCCACATGCCGGCTCCGCCATCATCTGTGATGATCACTCGAAGGCTGCCGGCACCATTAAAATTTACGACTTCGAATTTTACCTGATTGCCGGTCTTAGGTTTCAATACGTCAGCGGTATATTTCCACTTGGTGCCATTATCTGTGTCGTATGTATCCTCCAAGGACAACACGCTTCTGTCGATTATGATACCTTCAACAGTTTTGTCTTCAGGCTGGAGCTTGACAGCGTATTCACCTGTAATCACACCATCTGTATCTTCCACCGGTTTTCTACGGCCTTTGCCAGCCCGGATTTCAAACTCAAACGTATAGGTGTTTGCCGCATACTTGACAGCCTCGTTTTCTCCACCTTCAATCTTGGCCTCTTTCTTCGCACCTTTTGTAGGTGTCAATTTTGTAGAGTTCTCGACAGGTGTCGGTATATCAATCCAAGATGAAGGAGCTTCTCCGCTGCTTTGCAGCTTTCCAATTTTGATAGTACATTTTCCCCAAGATAATTCCATGATCTTATTCGTTATTGAATGAATATAATAGTTTATTGTTAATGAAGTGCTCGTTCTTTCCGTTCACTTCAAGCACCCTTTGTTTATTCAGCGTGAAGCGGTAGCTTTCTCCATGCCCTGTTTCCAATACTTGGATAGCGACTTTGCAAAGTTCTCTACAGCGTGCATCATTCATTTCCGCCTCGCCATTACGGATATTGTCCTTTACATAAATGTTCACATTCACGAAAGCTTCCTGTATCTGTCCGCTTCCATTTTCAAGGATTGATATGACTATATCCTCCCTGTCAGAGTTGGATGGTCTTTTTGATGCCTTGCAAAGTTTTCCGTTCACGACTTTTTCCAAAAGGGAACCTTTGATGTGTTTGTAAATATCATCTTTGATTTCAATATCAGACTTCATCATGATGCAAGTTGCTTTTTCAGTTTACTCATCATTCCCGGTAGTTCCTTTCTTGCAAACAGTTCGGCGGATGCAAGTACATTCTTATTTTCCATTGCTTCCACAAATTCAGCATAGTTCATTCCGGCTACTACAACAAGTGCGTAGCCATTCGCGAATTTTTTAGACAATTCCTCAATAAGTGCTTTGCCTTTCCTGACTCCCTCATTACCTTGTCGTACTTGTGTGAAATCTGAGTATTCAAGTATTTTTCCGTTGTGGATGATGGCATAGCCAATCGAACTGCGCAAGTTTCCTGACCGGTCATACCAGCTTATCTCCTGCGGTCTGTTCCTTGCTTCGATCACACACAATTCTCCAAGGTAGGAGAGGGCGCGGACAGTTAACACTTCAACACGTTCTTTTTCCTTATTGATAAGGGTGTCTATCCGACTTGCAGGTGTCGTCATTTTTATACCCATAGTTTCGCATATAGTTGATAACGATGAAACCCTTTGACCTCACATTCTCTAACGATATCTCCTGACAGGAATAACTTCACACGATCTCCAACAGTAAATTCCCGGCATTCAGCATCAAGACGTATCGTGGCTGAATAGGTACGGACTGCTCCGTCCTCAAATTGCTTTTGTTCAGCTTTTCCGGCCGGAACATTCCGGCATGGGATATCACCTTCCCATCGGCTTTCACCCTGGTGGTAATCGCCGTTCTTGTCTTCGTAACCGGGAGCGGTAATAAGATATTGCAGCTTATGTGGTCTATCATCAAGTATCATGATTATTTTCCTATATAGACTATCGGTTCACCAATGTTTTTTTCTGTTTCGCCTATTGAATTATAGATGCCGTTGGCTAACGTCAGTATATTATCCTTGTCAGATAGACTTAAGGAAACATCTCCTTCTGTAAAGTTGGGCATCTGAATCAGGCTCATGAGACAGTCGGCCACAGCACCTTTGAACGGTTTGCTTTTAAGAATGTCGATGGTGCATATTTCATTTCCGTCCAGACTTCTTTCAAGCAAACGGTTTTCAAAGAAGCCACTACTTAATTTGTAGTGGACTTCATCTTTCAATGCTTGCAGGACCGTTTTCATACATTATTCAGATTTGTGTGATTCTACTGTGGCTTTTAAAGTGGCTTCATCTTCATCGTTCAGTTCGTTGACACGGGCGATGATCTTTTCATCGGCAGATTTCGCAGTCAGCTTGCCACCAGTTATCTTGTTAAGCTCCTGAACGAACTCCGTTTTTTTGTAGGTATCTCCCCAGATGGTGACTTTCACATCTGTTGAATCTTGGGCCTCCTTTTCTGCGTCAACAGTTTGTGCATCGGTGATATCCTGATAATAAATCTGGTCTACTCCTTCAATCACGGTAAGCGCAAGCATCTGTCCAGCGGTAGTTTCCACCAAAGGGTTAGCGGTTCTGAAACGGCTGATAAGTTTCATCTCATCAACTGTGGTATAAACCACTCCTTCCACCGGGCTTGTCTTTTCTGCTAATGTCCCCCAGACCAAACTGCCGACATTTTCGGTAGTCAGATAAACCAAGCGGTTTGCGTTCCACGGTTTGTAAGCCTTGCGTACACCGTTTTTCTCATAAATGATCGAACGGTCAATCTTCAGGAATCTGACACCGTTATATTGGTCGGCGAAAGCCTCGTCAAACAATGATGAGGTAGGAGTGGGCAGCGAGGTATCACTGTCGAAAATCTGCCCTCTGTATGTGGCGGCGAGTTCTTTGGCTCCTTGTGTCTGGCGCAGTTTTTTGTAGGTTGACAGGGCGATACAGATGACTGATATGGAATTGCCGTCTCCGTCAGCTGCGGCGAGCACACGTTCTATGTCATCCAAGGTTATCTCGCCGGGAGTGGTCACACCAAATCCGTTTTTCGGCAGGTAACCGAAATTGACACGCAGTGCTGTTCCGACATTGGTCAGATCCTCAACCGCTACAACCCCCTCGCATAAGGCTGTCAGAAAATTCGCCTCATTGGATTCGTCCAGCCCGATGGAGCAGAACAAAGGGTCTTCCGTCAGTTTGGATGCTATTTGTGTCCATTTTGCACCCTGGGCCTTCATGATGTTGATGGTATTGATGTCGGATTCTTCCATTACACGGGAGATACCCTGTTTGGGCAGTGTGCCGCTGGCATGGGCCAGTGAATCACGCTTCTTGATGGGAAGCGGAGAGTTCATGGAAACGGTGTCCGCTCTTACGTATGTGGTATCGACAGATGCGCTGGTCCATTTCTGGTCAGCGGAATATGTAGATACTAATTGAAAAGTGCGCCAATATTCCAGTTGAAAATTGCGCCACCAT
>ERZ1027139.319-NODE-319-length-16391-cov-7.981513_pt1 | contig 16391 bp, 20 predicted proteins | sample MGYA00519277_ERZ1027139 | MGnify/ENA primary metagenome ERZ1027139 (study PRJEB26926, sample SAMN06164554) | human gut metagenome | biome: ENVO:00009003; feature: ENVO:2100002; material: ENVO:00002003 | host: Homo sapiens | place: USA | collected 2012 ...
CGTTATACATATATAAATTGAGAAGTCATGAACAAAGAAGAGAAAAGAAACAAGCAACTTCTCGATATCCTCGAGAAGGACTTCGAGGAACTCTCCCCAGGAGAACTCCAAGTCATTCGTAACGAAACTCGGAAGATATACGGTATCGAGGGGAAGATAGGAACAGGCATTATCCTAAACTCCTACTTGAATATGAAGCGGAAGTTCATCACCGAACTTGAACAAGTTTTGGTCTGTCCGAAAATGGCTGTTAAGGACTTCGGACCATTCGCAGGACGGCAGGTTGTTACCAATAAGATACCCGTTCCCACGTTTGACGGTCTTAACGGGGAGCCTGCAGGCATTTTCTATGTTGAGGGATACACTTATCTCCCCGTTTTATCTGTATCGTATTTAGACGACCAAACAGAGGTGATTTGCCTATCTCCGGAAGGCTCGTTTTGTAGGATAACGACAAAGGATTTTGATTTCGAGATATAAACCGCTAAATTTGCGGTGAAATTTCATTTAGTTATAACTAATTTTAAGAATTATGCAGAAAGATTTTATTACAGTAAGAATTCAACAATCGAGTTCAAGTTCTTTCGACCCTATGCATTTCGCAACCTTTACACTTAAAGCGGAAAATCAAACTATCACGCCATAAAGGCACCAATGAAGAAGGATGGGGAGGTCTGATATCAGACCTCCTTTCCAAATAATTAACTTCCCGAAGTTATACGAACACGAATGTTTCCCGTATCTTTTGTCGACCCACCTGATTTCAGATAGATATCTATATTGTGCATACCTGTTTGACCGCTATCATTGATAGCATTAATAGTAACAGTCTTTGAGCCTGTACCTGATGTGGGTGACGCATTTAGACTGAACGCATTAGAAGCGAAGTCGATTGACCATGAACCGTTTGCTGGTGCAATAACCGTAACAGTTCCCGAGCCTGAACCGTATCCAGAAATATTGATATTTGTTGAACTAATTGACCACGCTTCGGCTGCTTGCGACAGGGAGACTGCTTCTTGATTTTCGAAGAAAAACAAAGAGCACTCCCAGAGGAAGTGCTCAATGATTAAGAGGAAAACAGGCTTAAGACAGAAGCGTCCAAGCCTCACGAACTTTGTTGAACTGACTGTATGGAAGAGTAGTGTAACCACCCCGACCAAACGATGTTCCCCAGGAGTTCTTTATGATGAGACCTGTTTCGTCGTAGCCAACAACCGCTACTGCATGACCACCCATGAACTCATCACCGTTCCAAAAGTCGTCATTATATGAAAATACATTCATCGCTATAAGTGCTGCCCCATTAGTAAGAACACTCTTTTTGAGAGCGTCCAGAGAGCCAATACGAGCGAATACTTCGACACGGTGTTCGCCTTTCAAAATTTCGAAAGCCTCACGAGGCATCATTCCGTCAATAGTCTTGTCAGAACGCTGGTCGTACAGGTATTCGAAGCCGATAGACGGTTCCCGACCTTTTGATTTGCAATAGAAATTGTACATTTCTGCAACTGTACAGGACACACAACTCCCCTTGCTTCCTTGGTCATAGACACGAAGTTGTTCCCTCAGTTCATACCGCTTCGGGAGTTCAATCTTCGGAGCAGCATAAGTGGCATCATTCGGATTGACGCCACTCTCAATAAATCCAAGTCCTTTCGTTATCATTCTTGCCTAAATTTGAATAGAACATCACCCTTTCCAGCCGTTTGTGTGACTGAAAAGATGTACAGAACTTTGCCCTTCTTTTCAGTAAGGACATACACAGTGGTCATCACGGAGTCGCTCCCGATGAAGTACGTCTTTCCCCACGAGTCTAAATTCGTAGGGACGCTCAAGCCGTGAACGGTGTTCAGGCTGTCAATTACTGAAAGAGGCTGTGGAGTCACTCTTTCGAAGAACACGGTCTTCCGAGTTGTCGCACAGCCTACAATCAGCAATGTCAAGAAAAGGAATATCAGTTTCTTCATCAGCCACCTACATTGAACCAGTTACCAAGTAGAAAGCATAGCCAAATGAGAAGACCGCCTATCAGTGGTGGAAGACCTCCGTTGAGGATAGCCTGTCCGACAGGAAGATTTTTCTTCATGTTCTGGTAAGCGAACAACCCAATGACAACGAATGAGACCGGAATCATACACGTGATACCCATATCAAGTGAGATTCCAAAGAACGCAGCCACCAACATACCGATGATGACATACAGGTAATGAAAAGGCTTCATTTGTACCATTGTAATTGAAATTTAAGTTAAATCGAACTCTTTGCACACTTCCTCCATTTCCTCGCAAGTCAATGGTCGAACTTTCAGGATATTATAGCGGTCGAGGTCTTCTTGTAGAATAGGGAAAGGCAACCGAGTGTTCCCCGTTGGGGTGACAAAGCAATTATCGGCACTGTCACGATAGAAAAGAACATCAGGCTGGTCAGCCTCAATGAAGATTTCATCTGTATAAGCATACATGAAGTCTTCCCACTTTTCTTCGAAGCCTTTCTTGCCCACTCGGTTCAGCCCAGTTCCAGTATCTACTTTTGGATGAAGAAAATCCTCTACAGATTCCACAGGTTGCGTGGGTGTATATTTAGGACGCTGTTCACGGGTAATCTCACGAAGTTCCGATTCGAGCGTTTCAATCTCTCCTAACAGTTGTTCTTCTCGCTTGGCATAGTCGGACAACTCTTTGCGCTGTTCACGGTTCTCCTTCTCAAGAAAGAGAATCTTCTTATTCAAACGGTCGCATTCCGCCTGAAGATTCAGCACTGTTAAAGTTTCTTCTTTGCCCATATTAGATAGCATTTATTCTGTTGCTCCATGAGTCTGTTAGGAACTCTTCCATTTGAGCCTCAGAAAGTTTATCATACACTTTAAACGTGACAGTATCGAATCCTCGTTTTCCTTTCCCGACTTTTGTACCTGTATAGGAAAGGGAGTATTTGAACTGAAGAACCGAGTTCGGGTTCCTAATCATTTCTTCAAAAGCCGTCTTGAGAACCTTTCGTTCAAAATCCTGTACGCTATATTCAGGGGTTTGGAGTTCGTTCATGATGACAGCAATCTTCATAGAGAAGACACGCTTGTCCTTCCAACGGCTTAACATCATGAAAATACGTTTGGCATAGACACCATTCATTGACACGACAGACTTCTTGTCGTAGATTGTGCCTCCTATTCCTTTACCATAATATAGAAGCCAGCGTAAACTTGTAACAGGCATCCCCAGTACGATGTTGTCATCCTCGTCAATATCCATCGTAGAGATAAGATAGCACTCCCTCCGAACCAATTTACCCTGTTCGTTGGTAAAGTTGTATTTAATCGTCTGTTTGAACATCTTCTTTATTTCATTCAGAACGATGGAACCGTGGTGATATTTATCAATCTCTTTCATTTGTATAGGAATGAGAAGATTGCCGTTCTTATCCAACGGTAAATGTTCCTGGAACACTTTCAGGTCAGCACTCAACCAATCAATATCCCTGGACATTGCAGGTTGCAAATGTTCGACAAGATGAACCAAACAGTTCATTTGCCAAGACGAGAACTTATACATACCAAAGGTCGCCAAGTTCGATTGAATTAATCCTTTTTCCTTTTTCATATCTTTGTAATTTTATTTCCACACAAATTTAACGGGAAAATTTAAAAACAGGCTCACTTCATGTCTAAGCCTTTATTTAAAGGGGTGGGATGCAACCAAGCCTGTTTTTAACATTTATGGGACAAAATTAAGACGCGCTTAAACCACTTTTTATTGCGCTCAAAAGCCTTTTTATAAAGTAGGTGACTGCGCTTATATGACTGTATATTTGCGCTCATTTGACTGTTTTCGTGCGCTCAGATGACTGTTTTTATTGCGCTCAAAAGCCTTTTTATAAAACAAAATTTGTGGGAGAAGACTCCCCATAAAATAGGGAAGACTCATGGACTCGAAAATTTGTGTATCAATATATAATGGTTACAATGGGTATTCAATGGAAATACAAGTTAGAGTCCCGAACGGAAATTTTAAGAAGTCATTTTCACGTCGAAAACACACCTCACTGCGTTCGGAATTTACAGGCTCCGCCATCTCCGATGGACTTCGCCATGAGAGGCTGCTGTCGCAGCCGATGTTGTTAGGAAATATGGAAATGAGAAAAACTTTTGTGCATTGACAGCGTTATATTTGTGTTCGGTCTGGTTCGCCTAATCGAACATCGTCTAAAGTTTGATTTGATTTACATTGTTTGATTGACATCTAAAAAGTTTTTGAAGAAGATTCTTTTTGTTCATTAAAGAAAAGTTTAGGTTTTAAGTATTTGACAGAAATCTGGGGCATGAGAGGATGTGAATCTTCTCACTGCCCGTTTTTATTTTAGAGCCATACCGTTGAACTCACTCCTACCATATTAAAATTTTATGAATAACTTTGCTCACAAAGAATTTTTAATTTTACAAGTCGTATGGAAAATAAAGGAAAGAAAGTTTCCCTCCAGTTGTTTGAGGAAACTGCTCGTAACAATGGATACGAGGTATTCACACCCGATGAGGTGGCTTCCTATTACAAGGAAGGAATCATGAAGAGTCGTGCCAACGAACTTACAGCCGAGGAGAAAGAGGCTTTCGTGGCTGACGTAATGTATCTTCAGAAAGCCGTATGCGCTGATGAAGAGGGTAAAGACGTCATTCGCTTCTATCGTCCTAAACAGGTTGAGTGGGAAACGGCTGCTGACGGAACTGTCATGAAAGGTTTGGAAGGTGTATATCGTGACACCCCTGAAAATCGTCGCCTGAACCGTGTTGGACAGGCTTATTCTCCTACATTGGAGTTCCTGAAATCGTTGAACGGTGAAACAGAGGGCGACATCATGAAGTCGTTGGGAACAGGTGTTTATGCTGATACCCCTGACAATCAGCGTCTGGGACGTGTGGGTCAGCCGTACAAGAACCAAATTCCGGTTGAATAATGGAAACGCTGCTTGAGAAATCATTGAATAAACACGATTTTCCGGAAAAGGAAAGACGTGAATTGGCGAAAGAGGGAGAAGCCATGAAAGATGGCTCTTTCCCTATTCGTAATGCTCAGGATTTGAAAGACGCCATTCGTAGTGTTGGTCGGGCGAAAGCCCCTGCCGCTGCGAGACGGTGGATTAAAAAGCGTGCTAAAGAACTCGGGAAAGAGTCGCTTCTTCCTGAGTCCTGGGAATAATTTAGGAGTTTTCTTCGGGAAACTCTTTGATTATTCAAGATAACGTAATATATTTGCGTAATCAAATTTAACTGTAAGGAATATGACGACACTAATAGAAAAATCAATTTTGAATGAAAGATTAGAAAAATCTCGTTCAGGCATATACGCTGATACTTCTGAGAATAGACGCAAACATCGCGTGGGGCAGAAGTACGGTTCTGAAAAGAAAGAGGAAGAGAAGCCTGAGAAGTCTTCCTTTAACGAAAAAGACCCTGCAAAGGAACTTGAGGCTGTCAATAAGGTTATTGCTGCTATCAACGAAGGCAAGTTGAAACTTCCCCAAGAAGAGATTATGGTTCTCATAGAAAAGAAGAATAATTTAGAGTTGGCAAAAAGACAGGCTGAAAAGATACATTCGGGTGTTAAAGCAAACGAAGAAAAACGTAATGCTGCGGAAGCGAAGGAAACAAGTAAGAAGATAAACGAAGCCCAGAAGAAAGAGGAAGAGAAGCCTTCACTGTCTAAAGAAAAATTGGAAAGTGCCAAAGATGGAAGTTCAATTACAATTAAAAATGCCCAGACTGGGAATACTGTAATTTCTTACACCAAGAAAGATGGTCAGTGGTTCAGTAAGAATTCTATGACTCGTGGGGAGGTTAAAGCATCTCCGGAACAGGTATCAAAGACGGTTGAGGGTTACAATCGAAAAACATATTCGACCAAAATTGATTTGGTTGAGGAAACAAAATCTGAACCCAAGAAAGAAGCGTCCGGAAAGGCTTCTGAAACCGATAAAGAGGATTTGCGTGAGGCTCGTAAGAAATTGGCTTATTTACAAGACAACGAGGAACGCTTGATTAAGCGTGATGGAAAAGAGAAGTACGAGGAACGCTTGAAACAGGCGAAAGACGAGGTTGCAAAATTGAAAGGCGAGAAGCCGAAAGAGGAAAAGAAACCAGAAGCGAAGTCTGGGGAGAAAGAGGAATTAGATGAAGATGGAGAACTTGTTACCATCACTAACGATAAAGAGAAATTTGAGAGATATCGTATCTTTAGGGATTTACATGCTGCAAGAATGAAAAGAGGGACTTCTCCTACTCTTTCTAAGATGGGGTATCTTAAAAATTCTGGGGACGTCAATCAAAAGGGTAACGAAAAATATTACGAACTTCAAAAAGAATTTGGTGATAAGAAGTATGCCTTTAAAGAGGAAACTCAGGAACAGGAACCAAAAAGCGAAAAGAAGGCAGACAAGGCTTCCGACCCTATTTATCAGATTCAGCAAAAGAAGAAAGAAGCCTCAAAGAAGTATGACAGTAAGCGTGAAGAGGCTCGTCAGAAGTATGACAAAGAGGCTGATGAAATTCGAAGTGAGATTGACAAACTGTACGAAAGCGACCATCCGGATGCTGCTAAAAAGCGCAAAGAACTGTGGAACACTTTGAAGGAGAAGACTAACAAATACGATGCGGAGACATCACGGTTGAAAGACGAGTATGAGGCTGAGTATAAGAAATTAGACGAGGCTGAAGACAAACTGTATGACCAGCGTCAGAAAGAAGAAACTTCAGAAGAGGTGAAAGAGTCATACACCCGTGTCAAGTTTGAGGACGTCCCTAACAGCGGAAAGGTCAATCTGAAGAAATACCTGTCAGAGAAAGTTCGACAGGGGGTTGATGAAAAGTGGTCAAACATTAAGAATATCCCTACCGACAATCTCAAGAAGATGGAGAAAGGACTTGTGAACGATTTAAATAAGAACTTTGAAGCCATTAAGAAGTCTCAGAGAGCGGAGTTGCTTTACTCTATAATGAAAGTTAAGGGAGAACTGGAAAGACGTGGTAAAGAGAGCCAAAAGAAAGAATAAGGATATCATGCTTTATTAGTGCCGTTTTTGTTTGTAAATTTGTATCGTTTAATAAATGTAGAATTAAAACATAAAAGAGATGAAGAAATATGTTTATTCGAAAGGTGCGGAGGCTGTTACGGTTGAGACCGATGGGTTAGCAACTATCAACAACTTCATGGTGACCGGACTCATTGGTAAAAATTATCATGGTCTGGTACAGGCTGGTCTGAATTTCAAGATGGGGGACGAAGTAACTATCCCGATGATGTTGAATGCTGCTAAGACCTGTGAATGTAAGGTAGAATGCTACGAGGGCAATGAACTTATCATCGATGAGTCTGCTGACTTTACAAGTGGCGTTCCTGCCGAAGTAGGTACAATCTTCGGGTTGCAACTGGGTGTGGCTTTTAACGAAGCGACTTATTATGCTGTGGTTCCTAAATCATATACAGACCAGCACGATTATGCTGCTTCCAAGGGTTCACTTCCTTGGTTGGTTGCAAAGTTCAAGAAAATCGCTGCTGATTCTGGTGAGCAGGAAACATCAGAGTATCAAGTACAGGTATTTGCCGACGAACGACAACTCGAGTTCCGTGGAAATTCTGCCGACTTGGGTACGTTGAGCGAAGACAAGAAAACGCTGACCGCAAAGGTTTCCAATTTACTGATGTTTGAAATCGTGAAAGATTTGGGAATCTTGCGTCCGGAAATGGTAACTTGGTTCACTATTCGTTTCATTTACGGAGGTCGTACCTACGAAGCAAAAACATTCGTCACTCCTGGAACTATTTAATTATGGGAAGTAAGAAGAACCGTTCATCAAAAAACAGGAGTTCAGTGGGAGCCAATAATCAGGCTCCCATAGACGGTCTTGATGGACTGTCTCTTCAGGAACTCCAAATCATGGCTCAGGCTGCTCCGATAGCGTTGAGGAACCGTCTTCAGAAGTCCCTAAATTCAGAGAATTTTGAAGAGGTGATGAAGGCACAAACGTTTATCGCTGAGCAACAGAAGCAGCACGGCAGGAGAGCACCCCAGCCGGAAATTAAATCAATCCTTTGGAACCCGTCGGAGATAGGCTTCAATGGCAAGGGGTATCGCGACCCGAACAACGGTATAGCATTTGGGACTCTGAACCGAATGGGTGATATCTTTATCATTAAGGCTATTATCAACACACGTATTGAACAGGTTCAGAACTTTTTGAAGTACAGCGTTGACGACCAGAAGCCAGGATACCAAATTCGTTACAAGCGAAGTCCAGGTTCAGAGGGTTCTGACGAAAAGGAACTGTCAGCAAAAGACAAGAAGATTGTCGATTACATAGTTCGTTTCCTTGAAGACGGTGGTGAGAATGACAAATGGGAATGCGAGGATAACTTTCAAGAGTTTACCCGTAAAGTATTGAGAGACTCTCTTGTGCTTGACCAGATGACATTTGAACTCGTTCGTGCAAGGAACATGAACCTCAAGAAGTATCGTGCCGTTGACGCTGCCCTGATACGACAGTTAGACACAAACGACCCACGATACAGACAGATGTTCGAGAACTTCCGCTGGCATGGTTATTTGCCTCGCTATGCTATGGTATGGGATGGGCAGATTATCCGTCACCCTGTATCAGATGAGTATGTAGTTTTCTATCCGTGGGAGTTGGGTTATGGTATCCGTAACAAGACGACCAACGTGTTGCGTAATGGATACGGCTGTTCGGAGTTGGAAACGTTGATTGAAATCGTGACATGGATTTTGTGGGGAATGCAGTACAATGGTAACTTCTTCAAACAAGGTAGTCAGCCGAAAGGCTTTATCAATGTGAAGAACGGAAACGTCGACCAAGGAACCCTGAACGAGTTTCGTCAGGATTGGAAACAGACGATGAGTACCGTGTACAATTCTCACAAGATACCCGTCATTCAGGGAATAGACCTTGAGTGGATTGATTTACAGCAGACGAACCGAGACATGGAGTTCACTGAATGGATTAAGTTCCTATTGGTGATTGCGTGTGCCGTGTACCGTATGGACCCATCGGAGTTGGGCTTTCAATTCCAGGACGCTGCCCGTATATTTGGACAGGAAGGACAGAAGGAACGTCTTGACCACTCTAAACAGAAAGGTCTGACTCCGCTGTTAGTGTTCTATCAGAATATCCTGAATAAGTATATCATCAGCGAAATTGACGACCGCTTGGAACTCGTGTTTACAGGTATTGAAATCGAGGACGAGGCAGCACAGGTTGAACTGGATAAGAAGAAGTCTGAGGCTGGCTTTGTATCGCTCGAGGATATGTTCGAAAAGTATTCAGGCAGAAAGTTCGACCCGAATAAGGACACTATCCTTAACACGGTGTATCAGTCGGCTCAAACCAACAAAATGATGGGTGGCGAGGGCATGAACGAAATCGTCGATGGCGAAGAAGGAAATGGCTCACCTAAAACAGCGGAAGAGGCTATACAGGCGATGATGGTTGAAAAGTCTATGGAGAACCCTATTCTCGGAAAGGCTTTGGAGTTCATTGATTCACAATTAGGAATAAGAAAATGAAAGCACCAGCATCACCCCGAATTCATCATCACGTCGACCCGATGAGATATCCAAAGGTTCAAAAGGAATACGAGGGTAAAGGGAAGAATGCGTTCAACGCTGTTAAACTGTTCGGAGACGTTGTTGAAACTATGGTTGAAATACAAAAGAAGAAAAGATAATGTTATTCACGGAAGATGAAATAAAGAAGATTTTGACAAACATCGACCTCGCAGTAGTGAAGATGGTTGCACAGGTGTTGGGGAAAGACTACCTAACAACTGAAGACCTTGCACTCCTGAAGAAGAAAGGGGTTGACTTGGTGAAACTGATTCCTAAATTCCCTTCCCATTATCAAGCCTTTCTTTTTGGTCGTGTTTCGGCTGCTGTTGGGACGAAAGCCACCGCTCAGATGACTTACTCCGAGTTTACTGCGTTTCTGTCTAAAATGGGCTTATTTGAGCCCACAGCGAGGGAAATGGCGTTCTACAAGGTTGCCGCCAACAAAACTTATACTCATATCAAAGGATTTGCCGACCGCATCAAGAACGATGTCCGAGCGTCAATTTCCGCAGAGGAACTCAGTTACTTACAGGCTCAAGAGCAGGCAAAGGCTGATGCGACTTTACGGAAGGAGATGCTCGAAGGCACGTTCGAGAAGCGTTCTGTCAAGAAGATTACTTCAAACCTCGCTAACCAAATGAATGACTGGCAGCGGGATTGGGGACGTATCGTTGAGACGGAAAGTCAAGATATATACAATCTCGGAAGAGCCGAAATCATGATGGAAGAAGACCCCGACCCGTTGGTTTACTTCGATGTCTTTCCTGGAGCCTGTCGCCATTGCATACGACTGTACCTAACAGGGGGTATCGGGAGCCAGCCACGGGTGTTCAGGCTTTCGGAACTCATGGCAAACGGTACGAACTATGGTGTAAAGTCAAAAGATTGGAAAGCGACGATACACCCTGTTCACCCGTTCTGTCGGTGCGACTTGCGTTACTTGCCGAAGGGATATGTATGGAACCCTGACACACATCAGTTCGAGCCTCCTAAGAATTATGAGCGAAAGGTTGAACGGAAGAGTCGAGCGAAGATAACAATTGGAAATAAAGAATATACAGTCTAAAAGATGATAATTATGAACTTGAAGAAATTTTTAGGAATTCAGTCAACCCAAGAAAAGGTTGAGGACTATCGGAAGTTGAAAGGTCAGTTGGCGAACCTTGAAACTTTGGGTCAGGAATTGTCCGACAAGTTTTCAATTCAGAAGTCTGTCATTGACGGTGTGGATGGTTTACCTGAGGAGAAGAAATCCGAAGTATTTGAAAAGTACAGAGGATTTCTAAAGGAGCACCAGAAGGAAGTGTCGTCAGCCGTGAATGAAAGAAACAAAATATTGAAATCGCTCGAGGCATACCGTAACGACCCCGACGTTGGTGACATCTGTAAAGGTATTGACGCTCTCGAACAGGCTGAAGAGGCTTATCGTGGTGGCAAACTGTCTAAACAGGTGTATTTCGACATCGTGAAGTCAATTACAGGCGAGCCGACAAAGTACGCTGACGTGGTTGCTTTTGACAAGGATGGTAGAGTCCTCGTTTTACATCGTGTTGAGAACTTTGTTCCTACTGGTAAGGTATGTATCCCTGGAGGTCATGTTGACCCAGGAGAGGACTTTGAGACGGCTGCGCTTCGGGAACTTAAAGAGGAGACAAATCTTGACCCAATTGAGGGGAGGGGAATTGTGTACCTCGGAGAGCACAAAACAGAGGATGCGCATATCAAGTATTTCCAAGTTTGGGTGGACTGCTTGCAGCCTGTAACAGTTGATGCGTCGGAACATTGTTTCGCTGAATTCATTGACTTGGGACAGATTCCTTTGAAGCCGTTTATCTTCGACCAAGGAGAGATAGTTCTTGACATGCTGATGAAGCCACATCAGATAGAGGAAGCCAAACCGCTGATGAAAGCCTTATCAGAAGGACGTATCACTCCCGAAGCATTCGTTCCGGGATTCACATCAATCCTGAAGAAGGCTTTGGACATCGAAGCCGTGAAACCGCTTGAACCGGAATCTATGGATGGGGACAAACGAAAAGTTTCTGTACCTGTACGAGACCCGATGAAGTGTGTCGAAACCATCATGAAAGGTATTAGCGGAGCGGAGGAAGTAACAGTTGGGACAAACGGTCATCTCAAATTTGTGAAGCCTCTAATTATTCATGACACTCGTTACCGTGAAGACCCGTCGACCAACCGCTTAACAGAGGTTGAGATAGTGTTTACAGGGGACGACAACGACATGATGCGTATTCTCGAGGAAATGAAATATTCATTGATGACTGGACCCATGAAAGTCCGGACTCCTCAAGAAGAATTTATGGCAGCGAACGAGCGTGGAACCGATTATGTTGGAGACCCGATATTTGTAACTTTCTAAAATGATTTGTAACTTTGTCACAAATTTATAAAGTGGAAGTATGAAGAAGCAGACCCCAAATGATTTTAACTTCTGGTTGCCGATAGACTTCATGAAGTCTGACGCTGCCGAGTATCCTCGTGGTGATGACCGTCGCTACGAGAATATGATATTTGAGGGTATCGCGAGTGACGACAGCAAAGATTATCAGGGTGACTCAATGGAGCCCAATGGGTTCGTTATAGACTATTTCCTCAAGCATGGTTTGTTCAATCTTGACCACCTAACAGTTCGAGCAAAAGAATTGAAAAGTAGGTTTTGGATTGGTGAACCGCTTGACGGGAAAATAGTCGATAACAAATTTTGGGTGAAAGGAAAGTTATGGAGCGAGTCCCCAGAGGCGAGAGCCTTTTGGGACAAGTGTATTGAAATGCGCGAAAGCGGTTCAACCAGAAAGCCTGGAATGTCTATTGAGGGAAAAGCCTTGGAGCGAGACCCAAAGAACGAAAAACATATCACGAAGGCAATTATCAATAATATTGCGCTGACGTTTACTCCTGTAAACTTCAATTCGTATATCGATTTCGTGAAAGGTATTCAATCTCAGGATTTCATTCCTACTGGTGATTTACTCAAGAGCCAACTCAAGCGTGATGTCATGTTCGAACAGGTGATAGGGAATAAGAGGATTGTCATCGATTCAAAATTCCGTATTATTCAAGAGGGCATTTGATGACTCATTTTAGGGAAAAGAAATTTTGTAATATTTTTAATCCGAAAAATTAAAGTAGTATGGCACAATTAACTGATGAACAGAAAAATGACGACCTCGTAAAATCATTGCTTGGCAGTGGGTTTACAGAAGAGGTGATTGCTGGTTGGATTGAATCCGGCTCAATCAAATTGGAAAAGTCGGTTCAAAGTGGTCCGGATGACCATGGCGAAGGCGACGGCGATGGAAATCACGAGAAGAAGGAGAAAGACAAGGACAAGAAAGACAAAACTGGAAAGGATGGCGAAAGCGACCCTGACGGTGATGGAAATGACGGTATGGGTGACCCCGAACCAAAGAAGGAAGTTAAGAAACAGCATGAAGACATTGCAAAGTCAATTTCCGATGACATCATGAAGAGTATCGAAGACAACTTACTTGGTAAGGTTGAAGAATCTCAAGCCGACTTCTTGAAGTCTATTCCGGCTATCGTAGAAAAGGCTCTGGAGCCGATTACTGACAAGATTGAAAAATCTTTGGACGGTATGCGACAGGCGATTATCGCTTTCGGAAATTCGGCTCCTGAGTTCAAAAGTGCTGGTCTGAGCAAGGCTATCATCGAAAAGAGCATTGAACAGGGTGGCGGTGCTAAGGATGAGGACAACAAAACAGTTCTGAGCATTTCAAGAGACCGTGCGGTTGTTCGTGAGTTGATTGCTAAATCGATTGACGAGGAAGCCGACCCCGAAATCCAGAAGTCTTTGCGCGACAATACAACTGCCTATTTGCTTGACCCGATTGGTGGGGACATAGGTAAAGACGCAGCCTTGTATATGTATAACAAGAAGAACGTTCGCCTCGTGAAATAATTTCGTACGAAACTTTAAAATAATATACGAAAATGGATTTATTCAATTACAATGGAACGGAGGCTACAAATCCGTTGGAAAGTATGTCTTCTGAGGAAATCTTGAAGGCGATGGAAGCAGGTCTGTTGACTGGTATGCAGTACAACGACCAGTTGAATAACGGTGGAGGTTTGAAACCTGAATCTTTGGATTCTGTGCTGAAGAACCTTGAGAACCGTTTGGACCAGTTGGTGTTCTGGAATGAGTTGAACCGTCAGAAGATTGACAATACTGTTCATCAGTACAATCAGTTGTACAAGTATGGTCAGGAAGTGGGCATCTTCAATCAGGAAGGCGAAACTCCTATCGAGACCGACTCTGTATATCGTCGGAAGTCAATCGTTGTCAAGTTTACAGGTGTAACTGGACAGGTTACTCATCCGGGAATGATTGTCAAGACTGTTGTCGGTTCACTGTACACCAAGGAAGTCGAAAACAAGACCATCTTGCTTCAGACTATCCTTGATAAGAAAGTGATTGACGCTGACTCGGCAAAAGTTCCTGAAGAGTTCGACGGTGTATTTGCACAGCACATCGCTGGTATCAACGATATTACAGGTGGCTTGCTGGGTAAAACTTCTGAACAGGTGCTTGACGCTTACTTCGGAGACCCTGCCGTATTGAACGCAAACGGTTCTGTTCTGAATGACGCTTTGGTTGAGGACGCTGCTCAGGCAGTTGTAAACGACCGAAACGGTATCATCGACCGTATCGTTTCTTCCCCTGTCGTATTCAACAACTACGTGAAACTCTTCCACGAGTCTAAACGTGTTATCGTTGGTATGGCTGGTGGCGTTGTGGGCGCAACTATGGGTCAGTCGGTAAACGACATCACCACTCAGTTTGGTAAGGTGAACATCAAAGCGGACAAATACTTCGACTTCAACCAGCCGATTAAGTTGGGTCGTGGTAAGACTTCTGACAAGGCTCCGAACGCTCCTATTAAGGATGTTACGACTCCTGTCGCTGTTGCCCCTGACGCAAAGGGAATGTTCGGTTCTGTTCACGCTGGTAGCTACTTCTATGCTGTTACAGCGAAGAACCGTTACGGAGAGTCTGAACCCGTTTTGCTGAACAACGCTGAACAGGCTGTTGGCGCAACTCAGTCTGTGACTCTGAAGTTTGCTGGTGCAAACTCTTCGGCTTATCCTGAAACCTGTTATGTCATCTATCGTACCGAAGCAAATCCGGTCGACAAAGGCATCGCTGATTTCTATCCTATCTTCGAAGTTAGCAAGACTGAACTTGCTGCTGGTTGGGACGGTGCTAATCGGGGAGAGGTTCATGACCGTAACCGTTGGATTGCCGGAACCAAGTCTGCTCTCGTTTACTTCAACGGAAGTGAAATGATTGAGTATCTGGAACTGGGTGGAACCATGAAACTGGATTACGCTATTGTTGGTCCGAGACGTTCATTCTCTGTATTGAACTACGGAACTCCGGTAGAGTATATGCCTGGAAAGATTGCCCGTATTATCAACATCGGTAAGATTGGTTTGCCGACTACCTAATAATGAGGACAATTACGTTATAATGATGGGGATGGGGTGTATGTCCCATCCCCATTAATTTTATAATCATAAATAAAATTCAAAGAATTATGAAACTGTTTAACAGAAAAGCGGGAAACAAAACCATCAATTACAATGGTAAGAACGTGAAGTTTGTGAATTGTGTTGCTGAGGTTGAAGACGACTTTGGTAAGGAAGTCCTCAAGTTAGGAATCCCCGACCTGTACGAACACGGCAAACAGCCTGTATTCGAAACCCCGAAAGAGGTTCAGATGAAGTCAGACTTCAAAGACCGTGAAGAGTGGTACAAGAAAGAAATTGCTCGCCTGACAAATATCAATACAGCGAACAAAAAGAAGATTGAGGAACTCGAGCAAGAGGTTGAAAACTGGAAGAACGAATACAATCGTGAACACGAGGCTCGTATTCAACTCGCTGCGGGAACCGTTCCCCCAGCCGAGACAGTTACACCCCCTGCACCTGAAACTATCGTAGAGAACCCAACAGAGGGCACAGGCGAGGAAACTCAGGGAGAGGGTGGCGAAGGTGGTGAGGAAACTCCTACTCCGGAAGAGGAAGAGGCTGCTCTCCGCAAGGAATTGGGTGCAATGAAGAAAGATGAACTGATTGCTTTCGGTCAGGAGGGTGGTATTGACATGACCGCTATCGCTGAAAAGACCAAAGCCGAAATCATCGAATTTTTGGTAAACGCTTCTAAAGAGTAATACGAGATGGGACAACTTGTTTTGACAATGAAATATAGAAAGAACACGGGGATGATATTTAATCCCACGGAGATTTTTTCTTTGTACCTGTACGGGATAACCATACAGGGAGGCGACGGGACTTCTTTCAGCAGTGAAAGTATGCGGTTCTATATTCAGGCTGCTCAAAGAGAGGTTGAGAACTTCTTCAACCTGAAACTGATGCGCCAGTTCATTGACCAAGAGAAGTTGACATTTTACCGAGCCGACTATTGGCAGAGTTTCCCTATTCTGTTCACGAACTATCCCGTCAACAAACCGATATCGTTGACGGGACGGTTCAACAATCTTGAGCAAATTTCCTATCCGACACAATGGCTGACAACTCACCAGAACAGTTATGGTCTATATAAGCGAAGAGTTTCAATCGTTCCCACGGGTTCGGCTGTTGCTACTGCCAATGCTGAGGTCATCTTGAGTGGTTTGACAACCCAATTGGGAAGTCAGCACTTCAGGATGATTCCGGACTATTGGGACTTCCAGTATATTACAGGCCTGTCTCTTATACACATCTCCGAGCCCACGAGA
>ERZ1027139.337-NODE-337-length-15814-cov-11.104639_pt1 | contig 15814 bp, 10 predicted proteins | sample MGYA00519277_ERZ1027139 | MGnify/ENA primary metagenome ERZ1027139 (study PRJEB26926, sample SAMN06164554) | human gut metagenome | biome: ENVO:00009003; feature: ENVO:2100002; material: ENVO:00002003 | host: Homo sapiens | place: USA | collected 2012 ...
TAAAGAGTTCTGCTGTCTGATACAAGAGGATAAATTGAATTGATAGAACTCACCACAAAAAATATGACTTGTAATGTTGGCTGATGATACTTGTATCATCGGCCAACGCTATTAATACCGTGCACTCACGCTACTTGTCACATAAGTGCATGGTATTAATTGTATGTATATACAGGTGCAGATGGCTCATTTTATACGAATTTTATACACTTTTTTACATATTGGTTTGTAAACCCGACTTCTTTTTGTTTGATTTTTCTTCTGATAAAATGCCTGGTTATAATCTAGTATTGCTATCTAATAACAGGTTAATTAAATGATAAATAAGAAAAAAGCTCTTGTTTTTAATGAATTGATGTCTTATCGTGTTTGGGAAATGGTCAAAAACGGGCAAATTTGTAATCTTCCTGATGTTTGGTCCGAAAAACACTCATTTTTTAAGCCCTGAATTGACATTTTGTAAGATGTCAGTTCAGGGCTTGAAATGATGACCTTCTGCTTCTCTTGAAGAAGTAGTAGTTTTAATAATTATCAAAAAGAAATCTTGGCATCCTTGATGACAGATACCAAAGGGAAAGCACCGATAGAATCTTTCATACCCAACTCTTCCGGAGTAGGGGGAAGAAAGTTAGCTTTTTCTCCTTGTATGTTAGCTCCCTCCTTTGTAAGTGTAACAGTAGCATATAAAGGTCGGTCGTAAGTGATGGAATAACCCAGAAGCGGATATTGTTTGTTCACTTCTTCCGGATACCGTAACTCTGTTTTTGAGGGTTGATCTATCCATACATAAGAGGCACTGTTAATCTGGATATAAGTGATGCCGTTGATAACCTTGCTGTAATTGCTATGATTATGTCCGCTAAAGGCAAGAACAATCTTTTTGAATCCGGCACGTTCGTTTTCATTTTCCAGTATCTGTCGTACATCTTTTCCGTTTTTTACAAACGTATCAATACTTTGATGGCTGAAAAGAATACACCGTTTATGGGTAGATGCAAGGTCTTTTTTCAGCCACTCCATCTGCTCCGGATCAATGAAAGCCCGATATTCAGGATTCACATAGTAGTTGGCTTTTGCATAATGGCGGTATTCTTTTCCGTCGTATAGATTGTTTCCATCAAGAACAATGAAGTGAAAGTCTCCTTTGTCGAACGAGTAATATCGTCCGGGCATATTCATCCCTTTTACATATTCTTCCGGAGTATACTGATCCATGTCGTGATTCCCTATAACGTGGTATTTATCTTTCGGAAAACTATTCCATAGTTTATGGTATACCTGACTGGCACTATCCAAACGGCAAAAATCACCCAATTCAATGATAAAATCTGCTTTTTCTTTATGAGCCGCTTCGATAAAAGAAGCCAATCTTTCTTTTCCATCGGGAATGTCGGGCGCATGAAAATCAGAAGCAATGATAAACTTGACTGGCTTTTCCTGCTTTTGGCATGAGCTGATATTCAGTAGTATCAATGCTCCTAAAAACAGCTGCAGGGTAGTTTGTATTGTCTTATTCATGTGTGTATTTATTTGTTTAATAACTGGTTGATGGCATCGGAACTGTTGTTCTCTTTTTTCTTTTGTACATGAGTATCGAACAGAGCATCCAGCATATAAGTCGGAACTTCATTTTGAGGTTGGAATCTGTCTGAGCCCACATAGTTTTTGATAGAATACATCAGCTGTTTCATAGCCGGACGTTTGTCTATGTCCTTGTGGATGTCTGCACAGAGTATAAACAGTTTTCCCTTACCGCTTTTTACCTCGAACGCTATACCCAGTTTCCGGTTTTCTTCATAAGTGTCGATAGACTGAATGATAGGTGTAACCGACGACAAGGCTGTCAAGTCGATTGCTGTACCATAGTTCAGAACATCCCACCATTGCCAGTCTGCGTAGTATGAAGTCGGAAAATCGGACAAAGAAGGATGAGTATGCTCGATCAGTGTTCCTACAATCATCGGATCCCAATTGAACATGATAGGATTCCAGAAGTGGCTGGCAAACTGTGTTTTACGTCCTTGTACACTTTGTGGAACAAACAATACCTGCTTGCCCTCGGAAAGCATTTTTCTGGCAGTTTCCCACGATTCGGTGAAGAATAGATTCTCTTCGTTTGCCTCTGTTTTCGAAGGGTATACCCAGATATCCCACTCATTGTGACAAGTACCTAATGCAACATGGAGTGTATATTTCCCGGCACTCTTAATATCCTCTAACGGAATATCTATCTTGGCCAGAGAGTCAGTAACGGTGTAACTCTGAATAGCCTGATGCGTCAGACTTCCTTTTTTCAGTTCTCTTCCTGCTTCGTCGGTCAGTGCCCAATTCACCTTTCCTCGTTTTATATCTTTGTTGCCAAAGTGATAGATACCCAATTTAGCTGTAAAAGCTTCGTTCTCATTGTAAACTCGTTTGGGCATGCGTACCAGCAATACAGTAGGAGCGCATGATTCGCGGAACTTTTCCGGTGATACAAGACCTTTGTCTTCCCAAAAAGCATCGAGAATGCCCACAAAGGCACTTCCCTGACCAGGGAAATCGCTTAAACCCAGTAATTGGAAACCTCCCGATTGGGGTGTTCTCAATAATGATTCGTTGACTTCCTTGTATTGCAACACAGTGTGTGCACCGGTAGCACGGAAGAAGTCATCGGCCTGATGAAGCATGCCGTTACGTGCCAGCCGTTCGCGATAAATATTAAAATTGCGTGCTTCCAACACTCCACTATACTTACTTATTTCGGCAAAGTTGGGATACATACAGCGCTGTCCGGTTTCGTGAGCAATAACCGGTACATCAATGTCTGATTCTGCATTGCGGTCCCAGTCTGTAGAAGGTTTTCCTTCGTATACAGTAATCCATCCTTTGTGGGTGAGGTGAGATACATAAAACTGGTCCGCTTTGACGTGTGTACGTGCAGTAGATGCAGAGTACAGATGGCGGTTGTCGTATTGCTGTCCTTTTATAATTAAATCTTCCAGTACATCGAAGTTTCCTTCGTTTTCATTACCGTTGCACATGAGGATGAAAGAAGGGTGGTTGCCATATTCATTGAGAATCGCATACATTTCTTCTTCGAAAAACTGGCGTCGTGCAGGGTATTTTCCTACATCTTTGATCCACATCGGAAGTTCTACCTGAAGATAAAGGCCCAGACGGTCTGCTGCATGAAATGCGGCTTGGGGTGGACACCAGGAATGAAAACGTACGTGGTTCATTCCATATTCTTTTATTGTACGGAAGATTTTCTCCCAACTGTCTGTATCAGTAGCCGGATAGCCGGTCAGAGGAAAAACAGCACAATCCAGTACACCACGCAGATGAATGTCGTGATTATTCAGGCGGATGTGATGTTTTCCTTGTTCTATTTTTCTGAAACCAAATTGTTCGCTTTTGTTTTCTTCTCCATATGGAGTGCTCCATTGAATATCCAATGTGTAAAGGCTGGGATTGAATTCATCCCATAACTCAATTGGACGATTGATATTCAATGTCTCCTCAATCTGGAAAACAGAGTCGGACAACACTACCTTGACAGGCTTGCTTGCTATAGTCTTGCCCTCTTTTTCTTTTATTTCAAGGAGAAGATCGCCTTTCACCGAAGACTTGGAAGGAGCGAAGCAGATTTGGGCAGTGACTTTTTTATTTTCGATGTCAGTGTAAATCTTTACATTAGATATATAGTTCGGATTCATGGCCTGCAAAGACAAATCGCCTACTATACCGTTCCAGTTGGTTTGGGTGTATTCTGTAGTACCATGATTCCATTGGTCCATCGGATATTTCAGACGGTTGTCTACGCATAAGGTCAATGTATGAATGCCTGGAGTAAGCTGCTGCGTAAGATTGAAACGGTTAGGAGTAGACAGTCTTTCCTTGGTTGCTATCGGTTTTCCATCTACATAAACCGCCGTTTCCCAATGACATCGTTCCAGATTGAGGATAATTTCTTTTCCTTTCCAGCTTTCGGGTATTATGACCTCTCTTTGATACCATGCTTGTCCACAATATTCAAATTTGCGCGACAGACGGTCAACATGTGACACGAAATTCTGGATACCTTTTCCGCCTTCATCTGTGCTTCCCGGAAGAACGATAGTTTCTGTCAGTTTGCTTAAATACAGTTCAGAGCCAGGAGTTTTTCCAAATCCCATAGGATCGAGCTGGAAACGCCAGATTCCGGATAATTGAATACGTTCTGTAGCTTGAATGAGACAAGTACAGTTAAGTAGAAAAAATGAAATAAATAGAAATAAGAATCTCATAGTAATTGGGGCTTGTATTAAATTAAATTGATTTAGGGTTGTGTCAGATTGGTAATAGATATATAAATACAGTCGTGTTCATAGTTCGATTCCTTTAATACGGATACAAAAGTAGTTGATTTATTTATAGTGTACAATATTATAGTTGAGGAATGAATACAGATAGAGAAAAAGTTTTATATTTGTATAAATATGATATTTAATTAATATGGCATACCGCACAATGATGATTTTTTCCTATGGATAGCAGGACTTTTACTTATCTTAAGAGGTTTGTTGGGTTAGAAATAGGAAATTGTATGGTATCATCCGGAGTGGCCAAGAGAGATTTGTTTCCCGAGATCAGAAGGTTGCTTTTGGGGATTCTTTCTACTGGGCGGATTGCTGTCGGTTGGTGGTGGAATCTGGAGCTGGAAAAAGTTGGATGTGGAAAAATTGCATAAATAACCCCTTAATAGATAGTTATGAAAGACAGAGTGTTTGTAAAAGTATTTGTTTTATTGGTTTGTACAGTAATGTCTGTACCGGTAATGGCTCAATTCGATTTTAATCGGATGATGAGTGGAGCAGCCAAATTGGTAAAGGCTGTGACATTGACGGATGAGCAGATGGCTGAATATGTAAAAGAATATGTTGCTTCGATGGATGCGAAGAATCAGGTTTGTCCGGATAATAATGTATATACCATCCGATTAAAAAAACTGACTAGTGGATTAGGAGATGCAGATGGTATTCCTCTTAATTTTAAAGTATATCATGTGGATGATGTAAATGCATTTGCTTGTGCAGATGGTAGTGTACGGGTGTTTTCTGCTTTGATGGATATAATGACAGATGAAGAACTGCTTGGTGTAATCGGACATGAAATAGGTCATGTGGCACATCGTGATTCGAAGAGAGGGTTTCGTACTGCTTTGCTTACTTCTGCGTTGAAGGACGGTATTTCTTCTCAGGGAGGTAAAGTGGCAGAACTGACAGATTCTCAGATTGGGGCTTTGACGGAAGCATTGGTGAATGCACGTTATTCGCAGAAGCAGGAATGTGATGCAGACGATTATGGATATGAGTTTTTAAAGAAAGCCGGGAAAAATCCATGGGCTATGGCTTTGTCTTTCCAAAAATTGAAGAAATTGCAGGAGGACAGTGGAGCCCCAAATATGAACTTTTTGAATCAGTTGTTTTCTACTCATCCGGATTTGGATAAAAGAATAGTCCGTATGGAGGAACGTGCTTTGAGTGATGGTATTAAAAAACCTGTAGGAAGTAAATAGGCTGCATTAATTATAAGAAAATATATGGTTGCATTTCAGTGGATATAGCTGCTGGAATGTAACCTTTTTCGTATAAAAAGGAAAAGAGATTGACTACAATGTCTGACTGATAATGTTGTATCTTTTTTAAGTTAATCTGTATGGAAATCGGAAGATAAATATTTTTTCGTACCTTTGAGCGGTTAAAGTTTTTATCATAAAAGCAGAGAGAGATGTTTTCTGCTTGATGATAATAAGATTTTCATTATACCTTAATTGATAAAATATGAAGAAATTTTTATTTGTTACAGCTTTTACATTGGCTATGGGAGGCACTGGTATGGCTCAGAATGTGAATCCTTTCTTGCAGGAAAAGTATGGAACTCCTTATGAAATTGCTCCTTTCGAAAAAATATCTATTGATAATTATCGGGAAGCTTTCTTAAAAGGAATGGAAGAACAAAAACAGGAAATCAATGCTATTGTGCGAAACCGTGCAATGCCCGATTTTGAAAATACAATCGTAGCTCTCGACCGTAGTGGGGAACTTCTGACTAAGGTTGGAAATACATTTGGACCTATTTCAAACAGTAATTCTACTGAAGAAACCCGGGCTTTGGAAAAAGAATTGTCTCCATTGTTCTCTGCACATTATGATGATATTTATCTGAATCCGCTTTTGTTTGCAAAAGTAAAAGAGGTATATGATAACCAGAAAAAATATGGATTGGACAAAGAGCAGACTAAATTGCTGGAAAATATATACAAGCGTTTTGTCCGTGGAGGTGCCGGACTGAATGATGGACAGAAAGCCGAACTTCGTAAGCTGAACGCTGAATTGTCTATGCTTGAACTTACTTTTGAGCAGAATCTGCTGCATGAAACAAACAATACCTTTGTTGTGGTGGACAAACTGGAAGAGTTGAAAGGGCTTCCTGAAGCAAATATTGCTGCTGCTGCAAAGATGGCAGAAGAGAACGGACAAAAAGGAAAATGGATGTTTAATATGCAACGTCCGAGCTGTAATCCGGTTCTTCAGTATGCGGAAAACAGAGACTTGCGCCGTCGTGTGTACGAGGCATATTACAATAGAGGTAATCAGAACAATGCTTACGATAATAAAGAAATTTCACGAAAACTGGTTACTTTGCGTTTGCAGAAAGCAAAACTGATGGGCTACGAGGATTATGCATCTTTGGCTCTTGATACCCGTATGGCAAAGACTCCTGAGAATGTGTATAATTTATTAAATCAGGTGTGGACGCCTGCTGTAGAGAAAGCAAAGGAAGAACTGGAAGATATTCGTGCTGAAATAAAGAAGGATGGATATAGTTTTGAGCCAGAAGGATGGGACTATATGTATTATCTTGATAGAGCAAAACAAGCAAAATATGCTATTGATGAAGATCAGGTATCGGAGTATTTGGAAATAAACAATGTATTGAAAGGTATTTTCTATGTAGCCAATAAGCTGTATGGACTGACTTTCAAGGAATGTACTGACCAGTTCCCTGTGTATGAAAAATCTGCTCAGTCGTGGGAGGTAATTGATAAGGATGGTAAGGTACTTGCTCTTTTCTATAGCGATTATTATCCCCGTGCCGGAAAGAGAGCTGGGGCTTGGTGTACTGGTTTCAGAGAACAGACTTATAATGGAAATGAAAGAGTTGCTCCTGTAGTGGTTAACGTCTGCAATATGACTGTAGCCAGCAAGGATAAACCGGCTTTGCAGAATATTGATAATGTGACTACTATGTTCCACGAATTCGGACATGCGCTGCATAGTTTCATGTGCGATGTACATTATGAAGGAGTTGCTAATGTAGAACGTGATTTCGTGGAATTGCCTTCACAGATTAACGAGCACTGGGCTTTCGAACCGGAAGTATTGAAGGTGTATGCCAAACATTATAAGACCGGTGAAGTGATTCCGATGGAATTGGTGAAGAAAATTGAAGAAAGTGCTAAATACGGTCAGGGTTTTGCTACTGTAGAATATCTGGCTGCTTCGTTGACTGACATGGACTTGCATGTATTGAAAGAGGTTCCAGCCAATCTGAATGTGATGGAGTTTGAATCTGAAAAGTTGAAAGAACGTGGTATTCCGTCACAGATTTATCCGCGTTATCGTGTGACTAACTTCAGCCATACAATGGGTGGAGGATATACTGCCGGATATTATAGCTATATGTGGGCTGAAGTATTGGATGCCGATGCATTCCAGGCTTTCAAGGAAACAGGTGATATTTTCAATCAAGAGGTGGCAGATAAATTCCGTACATACATTCTGACTCCGGGTGGTATTGACGACGGAATGACTATGTATAAGAACTTCCGTGGTCGCGAACCGCAGATTAATGCATTGCTTAAGAATAGAGGTTTGCTGAAATAAATAGCTAAAAGATTCTATTTTTATCAGATAATCAGAGAAATGGCACTATAATTTTTATAGTGCCATTTCTTGTTAGAGAAGCTTGGTGATAACCTTCATATTTAATTCTATGTAATTGTTCTCTTTCCTTCTGATAATTCCTTCCTTTTCCATTTTATTGAACTCGGTAGATAGTGCCGGACGTGTGACATTGATGTATTCGGCCAATTGGGTAATTGTATGTGTAAGTTTTACTATAGAACTGCCATTTTCTACTCTTTTCATCAAATAGACCAATATTCTTTCGCGGATAGTTTTTCTGGATAAAACATCCAGTCTCATGGTTGTACAAATGTTGCAATTCCCGGATACGCAAAGAAAATTTTTCAATATATCAGGGTAATTACTTATCAAACCAAAGATTGTATTTACAACCGATTATTACTCAATATTTTATAGATAATAAGTCCGAAATATGGTCATTGTCTTTAATTGTACATTCTAAAGGGTGAAGATTTAACGCTTTTATTGATTATTAACTCAAAAAGGACATCAACTTGGGTCGTTTCTTCTCTTTTCCTTGCAATTCGTTTCCGATATTCCACTTCTGTTTTAACTCATTGTTTAAGCTGATAACATCAATAACAAAGGTAACATTTTTATTCAAAATTTCTTTCATGTGCTACAAAGGTAAATTAGTTACGAGCATCGAGCGGAGAAAAAAAAGGAGAATCTTTCGGCGTATTTCCGTCAGGTTCTCCCTTTTTAGTAAAGTAATTCTCTAAATCTGAATCTTATAAACGATTCTTTTCACTTTGACCGGCACCCCTTCCTTTATATTTGCTCATCGTAGAGTTAAATGCATAACGTATGGTGAGCCGAACAGCCTGTGAATCACTATAGTTCCATTTGTCAAGTTTCATTTGAGTTCCATAGGTTATCATTGAATTACGGGCTGTTTTGAATATATCTGTTGCACTAAGCTGGAAGAACCAGTTCCCAATCGTTTTGGTTACACCCAAATTCATTTGCCAAGACGGTTTTAGTGTAACCACATCCATATCTCCCGATGTATGATATAACATATCACCTGTAATAGTGAAACCTTTTCCTACAGATATGCTGTTATAGAAATTGATAAACAACAATGGATTGTTCATTCGCAGTTCTGTCCCCATAAATGGTATTTTAAGGTCTTGTCCCATCAGATTAAATTGGAGACGAGGTGACCAAATTGAGATTTTAGGGGATAGAGATACCATCGCTGTATATTTTGAGATATGATCATAATTCATATAAGTCATCAAATTTATAGGTTCTCCTTCTTTATATGCTTCAACAATACCGACTATAGCATCTTTTACATATTGATAACTTGCTGAAAAGAAAACCCATTTGTAAATACCGGCTAATGAAACATCGTGATTCATTTCCGGTTTCAATAGAGGATTCCCTGTCTCATAGGTAAAACGGTCATCATATTGTATATTGCTGCTTAATTGACTATACAGCGGACGCTTTGTCTTAGCTGTATATGATAGAGTAAACTTAGCTTTTTTAATAGGAAACGTAAAGTCTATATTGGGAAACAGACGGTCATATTTTCGGCTTTGCTCTGATATCAAGAGCCCATTCTCATAGTAATCGGATATAGTATGCTCATATCTTAATCCCCCTGAAAGTTCATAGATCCCTAAGGGGAAAGTGGCACTTATGAAACCAGCAATATTATGTTCCTTGATATTGTCATCTGCATCCGGCAAAAAATCATTATAGTTATCATATCGGTCAGTTCTGTTTGTATAAGTGTACTCATAACCGGCCTCAAGTGTATTTTTGCCAAAGCTGTATTCCAGGACGGATTTGGAGGCAAACATTGAACTGTTGATGTGATTCAGGCTGCTTATTGTCGATTCTCCTTCCGATAAACTGATTTCATCTATTTCCTGTTCAGCTTTATTACGGCTTGAATAATAGTCGTTATTTACAGTAAGAGTCCAATCACCATATTTGCCTATATAATACAAGTTCAATATGTTTGTCGGCATATTCTTTCTTTTCCAGTATGTATAATAATCTATTTTATCATCAAGGGTACCATTTAATTCGATTGTTTCATTTGTGGTCCAGTTTGAATGATTATAAGGTGTACCTCGAAATTCATATTTTGCCCCCAATACATTCTTAGGGTTAATTTGCCAGTTGAGACCTAAATTGGCATTATAAGTTGTGCTGACAGGCAATATGATAATGTCAGAATTCAGATCATACAGATTATTTCCAGTATTTATCATGGTGACATTTTTCTGCTGCTGATATCGTCTTGAATGGTCAAAAGCAAAAGTTCCGAATATATCAAGATTGTTCTTCCTGAAATTGAGAGAAAGGTTGTCTGAATTAGACCAGGAATGAGCAGCCCGGACGACACCTTGTATTGAACCGCTTAATCCGTCTCCTTGTTTTTTGATAGTGCGAACTAATAACACCGATCTTACTTCTGCACCGTATTTTGCACCGGGATTACTGATTACTTCCACACTTGCAATATCTTTTGACGACATTCTATATAATTCGTTGTTGTCCGTCAGTTTTCTCCCATTAACATATATTATTGGTGTTCCTTTGCCAAAAACAGTAAATTTGTCATCTTCACGCATAACGCCCGGAAGTTGTCCAATCACATCCATTGCATTCCCGAGCAGGCTCAAAACAGACCCATTTACAGTTGTGATTATGCCACCTTTAGTCAAATGTTGATGTGGTCGTTGTGCCGTTACTGTAACTTCATCCAGCAGGATATTGTCTGAAACAAGCACAAGTGTCCCAATATCGTTTTTCTCATTCAGTGTTTTTATGATTGTCTTGTATCCAAGAGCTGATACTTGTAGAAGCTTTGCATTTGAATAATCGGTTAAAAAATCAAATTTACCGCTTACGTCTGTTACTGTTCCAGCTATATATACGGAATCAGTACCCATCAAAATAACATTTGCAAACTCTACGGGGTTTTGATTCTCGTCACATACCACACCTTTGATTTGCGCCTTGACGGTAAATGGCACAATCATTAAAACGAAAATGAATAAGAGATTTTTTTTCATACTTGCTTGCATTTTTTACTCAATGCAAAAGTATGATTTTAGTTATAGGGGCTTTAGAACTATGCATTGCAAATTTGTTGCAATGTGCGTTTCAGTGTTTCACTTTTGTTTCAATGTTTGTATATTATGATGTATATCAACTTATTATCTGCCGAATATAAATTGATACATCTGTGGGTCAAGCTTTTCTTTAAGTCTGCTTTTTCGGGTTCTAATGGCGTTTTCCGAAACTCCCATGCACTTGGAAATCGTTGTATTATTTATTCTCAGAAGACAAAAGAGACATAGTGTCAGATCATCCAGATTGACTCCATTGCCTGCCGCTTTAATATCGATTATCATATCTGTGAATTCTTCGAATAACTGTTTTCTGAGTTTGTCCCTTTCTGCAGGCGGAAGAAAAGAACCATTGGAATGCTTGTCATTCCCTTCCAATATTTGAAGTTTCTTCATCCATCCATTCCGAATGAAATTGTCTCTGCAAATATCTGCTCTTTTCTTCCAAATCTTAGTCAATTCAGAATTTTGGTCATTTTCAGAATCGATAGATTGTAATTCTATCTGATTGACACGAATCTGGTCCAGTTCTTTTCTTATTTTGATATATCGTTTCTTGTTATTTCTGTCGTATAGGAAGAACAATATTATACTAAAGAATACGATTGATAATATGATAACAATCTTTCTTTGGGTTCTTAGTTGAGATTCATGAATGTGTTTCTGCAATAGTAAGTTGTTGCTCGAAATCTCACTATTCAGAGCTTCTTTTCTTGAAATGACTTGTGAAATTGAATCGTTCCTTGAAATCCCTTCACTTGCAGAAACTTCTTCACCCAAGGTGTATTTTACACACGCATTGAGTATTCTGAGGCTGTTGTATGTATTGATTGAATACTTATCAGGGGCGCTACTATATAACGAATCAGCTTTGTCGCAAAAGTATTTTGCAATGCCTGTGTACCTATTGTTTAGATTGAGAAAACCTAAAGTAATCAATCTTCCCAAACTGTTCCCAGGTAATTCAGTTAAATAGCTTTTGGCTTTTTCGTAATTTACGCCTGGTGTATTTGCATAATTCAGCACATAGGTTGTATAATTTGATTCTCCTTTATTTTGTTGTGAAAAATCAATGGCACGGGCGATATAAACCAATGCGGAGTCATTTTCATTGATGAAGCCATAGCAGGCACCAATTTGGTGCAGAGCATAGGCCTTTTGTTGTTCTGTCTCCGCATAAGTTAATGCTTTTCTTGCATATACTATTGCTTTATTGTAATCTTTTTCAGCAGATGGTTCACAATAAATATCTGCCAGTTTCATATTCAAAGAATATAGCTGGGTTTTATTTCCTTTACCTATCATGTTGATTGATTGCTGCAAATAATAGGACATTGAATCCTGTTGTCCACGCCACATAGACTGATAGGCTTTGAGTTGATAGGCTTTGAATAGCTCTATGCTGTCACAATTTTGCTTGAAATATGATACACTGTTGTCCAATAGGCTATCAGAGGCAAAGGCCTTGCTTTGTTGAAGTTTTGCCGTAGCAAGCAATATTCCGCATCGTGCTCTTTGTTGCTGGGTCAATTTTGAATATGGATATAATGTTTCCAATATCGTTTGGGCAGAATCGGGATGCTCAACAGTCATTGATTCTGCTGTATCCAAGAGATCATCTTTTTGTATGGAATTGTTACATGCACATAATGCTATTGCTAATATAATGATATATAATATATTCCTCATATTTGTTCCTTTTGATGCAAAAGTATATATTTCTTTTAAGAAACCGTTAAGGGAAAAAGAAAGATTACATCAAACAGAATGTTGGTTCATACTAATATTTGTCATATAGCTATTAAAATAAGGTAGTTTAGAGCATCAAGAGGGGAAGAATGGTGGAATATCTACTGCTCTTTGCCGAATAAAAGAAAAGGGAGAATCTTTCAGCATAGAGCCAATAGGTTCTCCCTTTAATCAATTCGAATTAATTGGAGGGAATAATTTGTCTTGAAAGTATTATTATTTTTGTTCATCGCCTGTCAGATTCGAATTCTTTCTCAATTTCCTCAATTGTAGGCAAACTTCCTCGGAAATCTTTCGGTAGAGCTTGTCCTAATTCATAATCGGAAATTCCGATAGGCTTCTGAATATCACGCAAGGCATATTCAGCCTTGATACGGTCTTTGCTCTTACAAAGGAGCAGCCCGATAGTCCGGTTGTCCCCCTCCCGGCAAAGAATATCATCTACGGCAGAGCAGTAGAAATTCAGTTTTCCGATATACTCTGGTATAAACTCCGTATCTTTCAATTCAATCACCAAATAGCGGTGCAGAAAGGTATTATACATCAATATGTCAATATAATAATCATCACCTGACACCTCTATGTGATACTGTCGTCCCATGAAAGCGAAGCCTGCCCCCATTTCTACAAGAAATTTCTCCACATGCTTCACCAAACCGATTTCCACGTCACGCTCATTGTATTGCTCTGTGAAAGTCAGCATATCGAATATATATGGGTCCTTGAGCATGGATTTCACATCGTTTGCTTCCGGTGTCGGGAGGGTTTCTTTGAAGTTGTTTGCTAACGCACCATGCTTGCCGTAGTCGTCAAGTTTAATGGCTTCTTGCAGATAACGTGTATTCCAATGCGATGTAATGCTTTGAATCATGTACCAATAACGTGCCCGAATGTCCTTGACCTGTTGCATAAGAATAAGATTATGAGTCCATCCCAAATGCTTTATGGGGAGGGTGAAATTATATTCTTCTAATTGCGCAATCACTGATTGCGTAATTGGAGAAAATACACCTTTCACCATCGTAAGTTCCTGATTATATTCGTTGAAGAACTGTATCATACACTGCATATTACGTACAGAAAAGCCCTTTATCTCTGAATAATCATTCTTCAAATCCACAGCCAGCCGTTGCAAGGTTTTCTTGCCCCAGCCGTCTGCATCCTGACTTTGCTGCAACATGCCGCCAATATCCCAATACATGCGGAGCATTTCTTCATTGGCAGCATAAATCGCCCTTTGCTGAGCGATTAGTACCCGTTGCTTGATTTTGCGAAGCAATGTCGCATAACCACGAAAGTTATCCGACATGTTTTCAATTGCTTGTTTATCTGTATTTTTAGCCATATTCTCCTTTGATATATTTACAAAGTTACGTTTTTTATTCGATTGTACATCAAATTCATACAATATTATTAGTTATTCTCTTATGAGTTATCTTCTCATCGAAAATCCTCTTTTCTGCTGCTGGTCATAATTTCCTTCCACCACATTGTTAACCTCCCGTCGAGCTTTGATTTGCTCCCGGTTGTCAAATTCACCCTTTTGCCTGGCAGTAAAGTACAGGAAATCCCCTGCCGCCTGATGTGATTGTCTGTCATCCCCGAACAGGTTAAGGGCACTCTTGATGTCAGATACCTGTTCCGCATCAAAACGGGACTTGTAATAATCACGGGCGAAACGGATGACACTGTGTACCGCCTTACGGAAGATATCGCTCGTTTTGAGCAGAAGGTAGCTGAGACAGCCGATGATATGACTTTGCCATGCAATCCGGTTCTTGAGTCTTGTTGTTTCCTGTGCATGTTCCGTTTCCTTGCGGTTCAGTTCGGACCGGTGTTTGGCCTCCAGTTGCATCAGTTCACGGCTGTGGTCGTTCTGTATGGTCTGGATTTTATCCTGCAACCGTTCAATGGTTTCCTCGTGCGTGGAAATCTCACAGCGCAAATCCTCTATTTCATTTTTCAGGGCTTTCGATTTTCCGGTAGCCCAGCCGACAGCGGCGTTCAGAAGTTCGCTTCCTTTTTCCTTGTTCAGTCTGGAGCGTTTCTCGCTGATAGCCCTGTCAAGGTCTTCACTCTGTCGTTCCTTTTCATTTGCCTTTTCGATAAGGGCGTTGGTAATGCTTTCAGTTTCCTGCATCTTCTGATTTGCCATTTCCAGCTGATGTTCCCGGTATTGCCTTGTGGCATCAAGCCGCTTCATTTCCTCTTTCTGCTTCCCAATGATAAAGTCGTTACGTTCCTGATGTTCCTTACCTGTAACAGCCTTTGACTGCCCACGCTCCATCAGGAGTATGTCGGATGCCAGATTCTGCATTTCTGTCATATCCTCGTCATTGAGCTTGCGACTCTTGCCTGTGTCATGGTTCATCCAGTCGAAAACGATATGGGCATGGTAATTCGGCTTGAACCATCTTTCGCCGACTTTGAAACTCTCCCTATCCCCGGCTTCGGGCTGTCCGCTAAGCCAGTGCCCTTCGTCCTTGTGCAGGAAGATCTGGAGAGGAGTGATGCCCCAGCGTTTCCGACACTCCTCACCGAATTTGCGCACATCTGCCAGTGTCGTGTCCGGCCTGATGAGCAACACGCCCTCACGGATTGGCGAGCATCCCGCTACCTTGGTAATTTTCCCGTTCCTGCCTTTTCGTTCACGCTCCTTCTCCTGCATCGCACGGCCTGTCTTTTCCTTGACCATCCGCTTGATGTAGTCATAGTGTGCCTGCAAATCGGGATTGCCGAAGCCCGGATTTATCCACTGCTCGTTACCGGCAGTCAGTTCGGGCACGATGTAGATTTGAGATTTGCCGATATTGCGCATGTACTCGGCAGTTCTCCGGTTATGAGCCCCGCTTGATGTGACTCTGCAGGGCTTGATATGTATGCTTGATTTTGTTGCCATATTCTTAAATTTTGATTGTTGATGAAATCTTCTGTTGTCCGCTCATAACCGCACAGGGTTCTTAGGGGTGTAACCCATAAGCGGAGATTGCAAAGAGAGGGTCACTCTTTGCTCGGGGT
>ERZ1027139.360-NODE-360-length-15249-cov-10.489075_pt1 | contig 15249 bp, 16 predicted proteins | sample MGYA00519277_ERZ1027139 | MGnify/ENA primary metagenome ERZ1027139 (study PRJEB26926, sample SAMN06164554) | human gut metagenome | biome: ENVO:00009003; feature: ENVO:2100002; material: ENVO:00002003 | host: Homo sapiens | place: USA | collected 2012 ...
TGGCAAAGAAAACAGTCGCAACCCTTCAGACAGGTAAAGAAGGACGTTCTTATACTAAGGTTATCAAGATGGTTAAGTCTCCTAAAACTGGTGCTTACGTATTTGATGAACAGATGGTTCCTAATGAAAAAGTACAGGAATTTTTCAAGAAATAATTTAGCTAATATAATTTGCTAGTAAAAGTTCCTTCCATTGTTAAATGGAAGGAACTTTTTTTGTGTGTATACGAGATTAGTTTTATCTTTGTGCTATTAATAGATAATTATTGATTTGTATGGGATTTTTTAGTTTTTTCTCAAAAGAAAAGAAAGAGACCTTAGATAAGGGGTTATCCAAGACCAAAGAGAGTGTGTTTAGTAAGATTGCACGTGCTGTGGCAGGTAAGTCTAAAGTAGATGATGAAGTATTGGATAATTTGGAAGAAGTCCTGATTACATCCGATGTAGGGGTAGAAACAACTCTGAATATTATTAAGCGTATAGAAAAAAGGGTAGCGCAGGATAAGTATGTGAATACTCAGGAACTTAATAATATTCTTAGAGAAGAAATTGCCGCCTTATTAACCGAAAATAATACAGTAGATACTGATGATTTTTCTGTTCCTGAAGGGAAACATCCTTATGTGATTATGGTTGTGGGTGTGAATGGAGTGGGAAAGACTACAACTATTGGTAAACTGGCATATCAATTTAAGAAAGCAGGTAAATCTGTTTACTTGGGAGCTGCCGATACTTTCCGGGCCGCAGCTGTGGAGCAGCTGGTGATTTGGGGAGAACGTGTAGGAGTTCCGGTAATCAAGCAGCGTATGGGAGCCGATCCGGCATCTGTCGCTTTCGATACCTTGAGCTCTGCTGTAGCTAATAATGCAGATGTGGTAATTATCGATACTGCCGGTCGCCTGCATAATAAAGTAGGATTGATGAATGAGCTTACCAAAATTAAAAATGTAATGCGTAAAGTCGTTCCCGATGCACCTCATGAAGTTTTGTTGGTATTGGATGGCTCTACCGGACAGAATGCTTTTGAACAAGCTAAACAGTTTACGCTGGCTACAGAGGTAAATGCTATGGCAGTAACCAAGTTGGATGGTACTGCTAAGGGTGGTGTTGTAATTGGTATCTCAGACCAGTTTAAAATTCCTGTTAAATATATCGGACTGGGTGAGGGTATTGAAGATTTGCAAATATTCCGCCGGAAAGAATTTGTGGAATCATTGTTTGGCTCAAATACAGATAAATGAAAAAAAATACAGTAGATATAATCACTTTAGGGTGTTCGAAAAATCTGGTTGATTCTGAAAAGTTGATGAAGCAACTGGAAGCAAACGGCTATAAAGTAACTCATGATAGTGAAAATCCTCAGGGAGAAATTGCGGTAATTAATACTTGTGGCTTTATTGGTGATGCTAAGGAGGAATCTATTAATATGATTCTGGAGTTTTGCCAGGCCAAGGAGGAAGGTAGACTGAAAAAACTTTATGTGATGGGATGTCTGTCTGAACGCTATTTAAAAGAATTGCAGATGGAGATTCCTCAAGTTGATAAGTTTTATGGAAAATTCAACTGGAATGAATTGCTGGCTGATTTGGGAAAAGCTTATCATTCTGAATTTGCTATAGAAAGACACCTGACAACTCCTAAGCATTATGCTTATCTGAAAATATCGGAGGGATGTGACCGTAAATGCTCGTATTGTGCCATTCCTATTATAACAGGACGTCATGTATCTCGACCTATGGAAGAGATATTGGATGAGGTGCGGTTGCTGGTTTCCGAAGGGGTAAAAGAGTTTCAGGTAATAGCTCAGGAACTGACCTACTATGGAGTAGATCTGTATAAAAAGCAAATGCTTCCGGAACTGATTGACCAGATGGCTAAAATCCCTGGTGTAGAGTGGATTCGTCTGCATTATGCTTATCCGGCTCATTTCCCAACCGAATTATTCCGGGTAATGCGTGAAAATCCGAATGTTTGTAAATATATGGACATTGCTTTGCAGCATATTAGCGATAATATGCTACAGAAAATGCGTCGTCATGTGTCAAAGGATGAGACTTATGCTTTGATTGAGCAATTCCGAAAAGAAGTTCCGGGCATCCACTTACGTACCACTTTGATGGTAGGACATCCTGGAGAAACAGAACAGGATTTCGAGGAACTGAAGGAGTTTGTCCGTAAAGCACGTTTTGATAGAATGGGAGCTTTTGCATATTCTGAAGAAGAAGGAACTTATTCGGCTCAACACTACGAGGACAATATTCCGCAGGATGTGAAACAGCAGCGTTTGGATGAATTAATGGAAATACAGCAGGAAATTTCTGCTGACTTAAGTCATGCCAAAATTGGAAAGGAGATGAAGGTGATTATAGACCGTATGGAAGGAGAATACTATATTGGTAGAACTGAATTTGATTCTCCGGAAGTGGATCCTGAAGTATTGATTAAGGCAGAAGGGAATTCTCTTCGGATAGGTTCATTCTATCAGGTGAAGGTTTATGATGCCGATGATTTCGATTTGTATGCATCATTAGTATAATAGTAGAATAAAAGCGGAAGACATGAATCATAAAGAGTTTATCGGCGAATTGTCTCGCCGCTTAGGATATACCAACAAAGATGCTGCCCGTCTGGTGGCGTCTTTGGTGGATATTATGGGAGAAGAATTACTGGAAGGAAAAACATTGACTTTTCAGGGATTCGGAACTTTCGAAGTGAAAAAAAGGTTGGAGCGTATTTCTGTAAATCCAGTTACTAAACAGCGTCTGCTGGTACCTCCAAAATTGACATTGAATTATAAGCCCAGTCCATTATTAAAGGAAAAGTTTAAAAAGAATTCGTTTGATGAATGATAAAACAACTTTACAAGATCTGATAGGATTGTTAGCGCAGCGTCATCAGATGGAGACAACGGATACCGAGGTTTTCGTGAAGACTGTGCTGAGCTTGATAGAGGAAGCTCTTGAAAAGGATAAATATGTCAAAATTAAAGGATTGGGAACCTTTAAGCTGATAGAAATAGAGGAGAGAGAAAGTGTTGATATAAATACGGGAGAACGTATTAGAATACAAAGCCATTCTCGCATTTCTTTTCTTCCTGATTCTTCGTTACGGGAATTGGTAAATAAACCTTTTTCTCATTTTGAAACAGTCGTGTTGAATGAAAACACTCATTTTGACGATTTGGAAGAAGTTTCAAGCGTAGAGAAAGAGGAAACAGAGGAAAATGAAGAACAGGAAATTGTTTCTGAAGTGGAACCGGCAGAGCAATCACAAGATTTAACTGTCGTAGAAATGCAGGAAAATAAAGTCTCTAAGGATGTTCCCCTTGTAAAGGAAACAGAAGAAAGAGAAAATATTGCAGAACATAAAGAGGAAACGCAATTGAATTTGGAGGAGGACAAGAAAACTCGTTTGCCTTGGTGTATGATTGCGTCTGTACTTTTGGCTGGAGTAATTCTTGGTGGTGGAATTATTTGGGGACTACTTTCTGGACGGAGGTATATTCCGGAAGCTTACTTGTCTTCTTTAGTGAAAGAGCAGGAGGCAATACCTTTATCTAATTCATCTTGCAAGGATAGTTCGGCTGTATTGAAGCAGGTTCCAACGGAGTCTGTGGTTGATACACTTAAAGTAGAACAAATAATACCGAAGAAGGATACGTTGAAGCAATCCTCTGAGCGAAATAAGGTTTCTGCAGAGTCTACTGCAAAAGGCCAAGTAGTCGGAGCAAAATCCTCAAAACAAACCGCAGAAAGTCTTTCAGATACAGTAGAATATGTAATTTCTGGTACCAAATTCACATATACAATTGGAGAGGGAGAGACTTTGGTTCGTGTTGCACTTAAATTCTATGGCAATAAAAAATTATGGCCTTATTTGGTGAAGCATAATGCAAATATTATCAAGGATCCGAACAATGTGCCGGCTGGATTGATTATTAATATTCCTGAACTGACTCCTCGAAAATAAGACATTATTGTATCGGAAGAGAATAGAAAGAGTGTGATTTTGTTCATTTTTCTGTCTTTTTGAATGAATTTTGCTTTTGTTTTTGCTCTCTTCCAAATTAAATATTTACTGTGTAGGCAATATTTTTTAATAAAAATTAGTTGCTGCTGTTAATATAATGCCGTATTTTTGGCTGCAATAAAAATAAAGAAGATAAAAAACACAGTAAAACAATAAAATTATGGCTGAAGCTATTGATATTCGAGAACTAAACGAGCGCATAGAACGTCAGAGTGCGTTTGTTACTAATCTGATGACAGGAATGGATCAAGTCATTGTCGGTCAGAAACACTTGATAGAATCTTTGTTAATTGGTTTGTTGTCTGATGGACATATTTTGTTGGAAGGTGTTCCAGGATTGGCAAAAACCTTGGCTATAAAAACACTTGCCTCACTGATTGATTCAAAATATAGTCGTGTGCAGTTTACCCCTGACTTACTTCCGGCCGATGTAATCGGAACTATGATATATAGCCAGAAGGATGAACAATTCATCGCTAAAAAAGGACCTATCTTTGCTAACTTTGTGTTGGCCGATGAAATTAACCGTGCTCCGGCAAAAGTACAGAGTGCTCTGTTGGAAGCAATGCAGGAACGTCAGGTTACTTTGAGTAAGGAAACATTCCGTTTGCCAGAGCCGTTCCTGGTAATGGCTACTCAGAATCCTATTGAACAAGAAGGTACTTATCCATTGCCGGAAGCTCAGGTAGACCGTTTCATGTTGAAGGTTATTATTGATTATCCGAAACTGGAAGAAGAGAAGAAAATTATTCGTCAGAATATTACAGGTGAAAAAATTGAAGTACGTCCTGTACTGAAAGCGGAAGATATTATAGAGGCACGCAAAGTGGTACGCCAAGTTTATCTGGACGAAAAAATTGAACAATATATTGCTGATATCGTATTTGCAACTCGTTATCCTGAAAAATATGACTTGAAAGAACTGAAAGGTTTGATCGGCTTTGGTGGATCTCCACGTGCTTCTATCAATCTGGCTCTTGCTGCACGCAGTTATGCGTTTATTAAACGCCGTGGCTATGTGATTCCGGAAGACGTTCGTGCTGTGGCTCATGATGTATTGCGTCACCGTATTGGATTGACTTACGAAGCTGAAGCAACCAATGTTACTTCGGATGAAATTGTAAGTAAGATTTTGAATAAGGTTGAAGTGCCCTAATTAAATCTTGACTTTTTGCCTTGTTTTTTAGACTTAAGGCAAAATGGATGTTTGAAGTGAGAAATTCTCAAGTTAAATAAGGTTATTCCAGATTTGCATAAGCAAGTCTGGAATAATCGGATTAATTTCAGAAAAATGGAAACAAGTGAACTACTAAAACGTGTTCGCCAGATCGAAATTAAAACAAGAGGGCTTTCCAATAATATCTTCGCCGGCCAATATCATTCAGCTTTTAAGGGTAGGGGTATGGCTTTTTCGGAAGTGCGTGAGTATCAATATGGAGACGATGTACGCGATATTGACTGGAATGTAACAGCTCGTTTTGATAGACCTTTTGTAAAAGTATTCGAAGAAGAACGGGAACTGACGGTAATGCTGTTGGTAGATGTTTCGAATAGCTTGGATTTTGGTACGGTGAAACAGACAAAGAAAAATATGGTGGCAGAGATTGCGGCTACACTTGCCTTTTCTGCTATTCAGAACAACGATAAAATCGGTGTTATATTTTTTTCCGACCGGATAGAGAAATTCATTCCTCCAAAGAAAGGAAGAAAACATATTCTGTATATTATTCGAGAGTTGCTTGATTTTCATCCGGAAAGTAAGCGTACCAATATACAGTGTGCTGTAGAGTACCTGACCAATGTATTGAAGAAACGGTGTACGGCTTTTATGCTTAGTGATTTTATCGATGATAAGGATTTTCGTAATGCACTGACTGTAGCCAACCGTAAACATGATATTGTGGCTGTCCAGGTATACGACCGTCGTTTGGAAGAACTTCCGGATGTTGGTTTGATGAAAGTTTGTGATGCTGAGACCGGACACGAACAATGGATTGATACTTCTTCGAAATCGTTACGTGCAGCGCATCATGCTTGGTGGAAAGAACGTAAGGAAAAACTGAACGATGTGTTTACTCATTGTAATGTAGATTCCGTATCGGTACGTACAGACCAAGATTATGTAAAGGCTTTACTTAATTTATTTGCTAAACGAAATTGAGGAAGATAATGAAATATTCTTTATTTAATACTTGTAGAAAGTATCTGAAAGTTGTACTATGTGCCGTATCTCTGTTTGCTGGAACATCATTTGTGCATGCTCAGGTGACGGTGGAAGCTACTATTGATTCTTTACAACTTCTAATTGGCGAACAGGCGAAGATAAAGTTACAGGTAAGCATGGACGCAAATCAGAAGTTGCGTTTACCTTTGTTTAGTGACACAATTGTACGTGGTGTAGAAATTGTAGATGTAGCAAAACCTGATACTCAGTTGCTGAATGACAATAAACGTTGGCTGATTTCACAAGAATATACAGTCACTTCATTCGATTCGGCTTTGTATTATCTTCCACCAATGAAAGTAATGGTGAATGATAAACAGTATCAATCGGAAGCTTTGGCTCTGAAGGTGTACTCCATACCAGTAGATACATTACATCCGGATCAGTTCTTTGGTCCTAAGGAAATCCGGAAAGTACCTCTTATTTGGAGTGATGTTATTTTTAGTGATGTTGCTTCTTTGGTATATTCTTCAGTTTTAATGTTGATTTTGGGAGGTGTTGCAGTATTCCTTGTTATGAGTTATGTTACGATTAATAAGGTGAAACCCAAGCTTCCTCCTCATCAGATTGCCTTTGAAAAAATCGAAGAAATTAAGTCGAACCAGTCATGGCGTCAGAATGATCCGAAGATGTATTATACTGAACTGACTGATGCCATTCGAGCTTATATAAAAGATCGTTTTGGCTTTAATGCACTGGAAATGACTTCTTCCGAGATTATCGAACATTTGCTGCAGGAAAAAGATAAAGATTCCATTAAGGATCTTTGCTATTTGTTTGAAGTGGCCGATTTGGTCAAGTTTGCCAAATATGCACCTTTGATAAATGAAAATGATATGAATCTTTTGAATGCAGTAGATTTTATTAATCAGACTAAGATAGAGGAAGATCCTAATGCAAAGAAAAGAACAATAGAAGTTAAAGTAGGGGAAAACCGATCAAAGAAGGAACGTATAGCATTGATTTGCTGTATTGTTGTGGATGGAATAGGAGCGCTGATTGCGCTTTATGTGGTTATTAGCTTTTTCTTCTGATATTAAAATATTGAAGTTATGATTTTTGCAAATATTGAATATCTGTTTTTACTGATTTTGCTAATACCCTATGTGGTGTGGTACTTCATGCGGAGGAAAAAAGTAGAACCAACGCTTCAAGTCTCTACAACTCGCATGTATATGAATGTACCTAAGACATGGAAGGTATATTTGCTTCATGCACCGTTTTTACTGCGTATTGTTGCTTTTGTGATGATTGTACTTGTATTGGCGCGCCCACAAACTACTGACAACTGGCAGAATACGGAAATAGAGGGTATTGATATTATGCTTGCTGTCGATGTGTCTACCAGTATGTTGGCAGAAGATTTAAAGCCTAACCGCTTGGAAGCTGCAAAGCAAGTTGCTTCGGAATTTATTAACGGGCGTCCGAATGATAATATAGGGCTGACTATTTTTGCTGGAGAGGCATTTACCCAATGCCCGTTGACTGTGGATCATGATGTATTATTGAATCTTTTCAATGGAATAAAAGGGGACATCGCTCAGCGTGGTTTGATTGAAGATGGTACAGCTATTGGTATGGGAGTTGCCAATGCAATTAGCAGATTAAAGGACAGTAAAGCAAAGTCGAAAGTTATTATTCTGCTGACAGACGGTAGTAATAATCGAGGAGATATTTCTCCGTTGACTGCAGCAGAGATTGCTAAGCAATTTGGCATTCGAGTTTATACAATTGGAGTTGGAACAAACGGTACAGCACCTTATCCGATGCAGACTTATGCCGGAGTACAATATGTAAATGTTCCTGTAGAAATTGACGAGCAGACTTTGACACAGATTGCAGGTACGACAAATGGAAATTATTATCGTGCAACCAGCAATTCTAAACTGAAAGAAGTGTACGAAGAGATTGATAAGCTTGAGAAAACCAAACTTAATGTGAAAGAGTTCAGCAAACGTGAAGAAGCATATCAGCTTTATGCCTTGATAGCTTTTATCTGTATTTTGCTGGAAATTGTTTTACGTAATACGGTATTAAAGAAAATACCTTAAAAACAAAAAATACTATGTTTAGATTTGGAGAACCTTTATATTTATATCTGTTGATTATATTGCCGGTATTGGTAATACTTTATTTATACTCCAATTATAGACGCAGAAAAAAAATTCGCTTGTATGGTGATCCTGACTTATTGGCTCATCTGATGCCGGATGTGTCTAAGTATCGTCCGGATGTTAAGTTCTGGTTGATGTTTGCGGCATTGACGATGGTTATCCTTATGTTAGCCAGACCACAGTTCGGCTCTAAGATGGAAACCGTAAAACGTCAGGGAGTGGAAACGGTGGTAGCATTGGATATTTCAAATTCTATGCTGGCACAAGATGTGACTCCCAGTCGTTTGGATAAGTCGAAAAAACTGATTTCCCGATTGGTGGAAACATTCAATAACGATAAACTTGCAATGATTGTGTTTGCCGGAGAGGCATTTACACAACTTCCTATTACAAGCGATTATGTATCAGCGAAGATGTTCCTTGAAACAATTAATCCGTCTTTGATTTCAACTCAAGGTACAGATATACGTGGAGCAATAGACTTGGCCATGAAAAGTTTTACTCCGAATGAAAATGTAGGACGTGCAATCGTTCTGATTACAGATGGAGAAAACCATGAAGGAGGAGCGATAGAGGCTGCTCAGGAAGCTGCCAAAAAGGGAATACGTGTATTTGTATTGGGAGTGGGTTCACCCGATGGTTCGCCTATCCCGATGGAAGGTACTAATGAATTTCGCAGAGACAAAGACGGTAATGTTGTCGTGACTCGGCTTAATGAACAGATGTGTCAGGAAATTGCGAAAGCAGGAAATGGCATGTATGTGCGGGTGGATAATACAAACAACGCAGAAAAGGCATTGAATGCAGAGATCAATAAATTGGCAAAAGCCGATGTCGAAACTCAGGTCTTTACAGAATTCGATGAACAGTTTCAGGTTTTGGCATGGCTGGCTTTGATTTTATTGATAGCTGAATTGTTGATTCTGGAGCGTAAGAATCCGTTGTTCAAGAATGTGAAACTCTTTAAATGAGACTGATATGTTACAGAAATTATATATTGTTGCTGCTTTTGCATTAGCTGCCGGTACAACTTATGGGCAAAAAACAGTACGCGATTATTTGCGTAGTGGTAATAAATTGTATCAGGACAGTTTGTTTGTGAAAGCTGAAGTTGATTATCGTAAAGCGCTAGAACAAGATCCTAATTCTACGGATGCGATGTATAATTTGGGTAATTCTTTGCTGATGCAGCAGAAAGCAAAAGAAGCTATGGAACAATTTGAGGCTGCTTCCCGGATAGAAAAAGATAAATCGAAGTTAGCACAGATTTATCATAATATGGGAGTGATTCTGCAATCCTCCAAGCAATATCCTCAATGCATCGAGGCATATAAACAGGCTTTGCGCAATAATCCGAAAGATGATGAAACTCGCTATAATTTGGCTTTGGCTCAAAAACTGTTGAAAGATCAGCAACAACAGCAAGATCAGCAACAGAACCAGGAACAAAAGCAGGATCAGAAGCAAGATGATAAGCAGCAAAATAAAGAGCAGCAAGATCAGCAGAATAAAAATCAGCAGCAAAACCAACAGCAGCAGCAAAATAAAGACCAGATGTCGAAAGAAAATGCAGAGCAATTGCTGAATGCAGTCATGCAAGATGAAAAAAATGTGCAGGATAAAGTAAAGAAAGGCATTCAGGTGCAGGGACGCAAGCTGGAGAAAGATTGGTAATTATAAAGACAATTTAAAAAGAAATTATACGAATGAGGAAATTTATCTTCTTATTGTTGTTGTTTGTATCCATATTACAGGTACAGGCAGACAAAAATGTTACTTTTAAAGCCGAAGCTCCTGATGTAGTGGTAAGCGGCGATCAGTTTCGTTTGACTTTTACAGTCAATACGCAAAAAGTGAAGAACTTCCGTATGCCTTCTATTAGCGGATTTGATGTATTGATGGGGCCGGAAAGTTCACGGTACAGTAGTACCCAAATTATAAATGGTAAGGTTTCTTCCAGCAGATCCATCACATATACCTATATATTGATGGCTGGAAAAGAAGGAACGTATACTATTCCGTCTGCAAGTATTGAAGTTGATAAAGAGAAAGTGTTTTCTAATCCAGTAACGATTAAGGTACTTCCTCAAGACAAAACTGCCGGAAATTCAGGTCAGAGTGGACAAGGTGGCTCTGCATCTTCTTCACGAAGCCAGATTGCAGGTAGCCGTATTACAGATAAAGACCTGTTTATTACAGCAACGGCCAGTAAGACTACAGTGCATGAACAAGAAGCTATTTTGTTGACCTACAAGGTTTATACCTTGGTAAATCTTCGTCAGCTTTATGGTAAAATGCCGGATTTGAAAGGATTCCATACTCAGGAAGTGGAATTACCTCAGCAGAAAACTTTCTCTTTGGAGCATTACAAAGGACGCAATTATAATACAACAGTATGGAGTCAGTATATCTTATTTCCTCAACAGACAGGTAAGTTAGAAATTCCTCCAATTACCTTTGATGGAGTTGTCGCACAACGTACTGTATCGGACGATCCTTTCGATTTCTTCAATGGAGGCGGTTATGTAGAAGTAAAGAAGAAGATTGTTACACCGAAACTGACAATTAATGTACAGTCTCTTCCTGCTAAACCTGCCGGTTTCTCGGGTGGTGTAGGAGAGTTTACACTTTCATCCTCAATCAATGCCAAGGAAGTAAAAACCAATGATGCAGTCACTATCAAATTGGTTTTGTCGGGTACTGGAAATATGAAATTAATCAGTGCTCCGGAAGTGAAATTCCCACAAGATTTTGAGGTATATGATCCGAAAACAGAAAATAACTTCCAATTGACGCAGAATGGTTTGACTGGAACTCAGACTATAGAGTATCTTGCTATCCCTCGTCATGCAGGAGATTTTACTATTCCTCCTGTAGAATTTACATATTTCGACCTGAAAACAAAATCGTATAAAACCTTGAAAACTGAAGCTTATCAGTTGCATGTTGCAAAAGGAGAAGGAAATGCAGATCAGGTAATAGCCGATTTTACAAATAAAGAAAATGTAAAAGTATTAGGTAAGGATATCCGTTTCATCAAGTTAGGTAATACAAAATTGCTTCCAAAGGGTGATTTCTTTTTTGGAACATTCGGGTATTATTTGTGGTATATCATTCCTTTTGTATTGTTTGTTGCTTTTGCAGTTATCTATAGAAAGCAAGCATTGGAAAATGCCAATATTGCAAAAGTGAAGACAAAGAAAGCTAATAAAGTTGCAAGCAAACGTATGAAGTTTGCAGGTAAGCTGTTGGCAGAAAATAAGAAGAATGAGTTTTATGATGAAGTCTTGAAGGCATTGTGGGGATACATCAGTGATAAATTGTGCATTCCGGTATCTCAATTGTCGAAAGACAATATTGAATCTGAACTGGTAAAATATGGTGTATCAGATGAATTGATTCAGAAGTTTATCGGTGCGCTGAATGAATGTGAATTTGCACGTTATGCTCCGGGAAATGAAAATGAAGCGATGGATAAAGTCTATACGGCAGCTATTGATGTAATAAGCCAGATGGAAGGTAGTATTAAACATTAAAAGGATAGGAGAAAGAGAAAAAATGAAGAAGCTATCTATTGTGTTGATTTTATTATTAGGAATTGCTCAATTTATAAATGCAGCTGTCACAAAAGAGGAAGCGGACCAGGCGTACCAGGCGAATGATTTTGCGGCTGCAATAGAAAAATATGAGGCAATCTTAAATACTGAAGGAGAATCTGCCAATGTGTATTATAATTTAGGAAACAGCTATTATAAAGAAAAGAACATCGCAAAAGCGGTTCTGAATTATGAACGTGCTTTACTTTTGAATCCGGGGGATGCTGACATTCGCTTTAATCTGGAAATGGCCAGAAGTAAAACTGTAGACCAGATAACTCCCGTAAGTGAAGTGTTTATTGTAACCTGGATGAATTCTCTGATTAATGTAATGAGCGAGAAAGAATGGGGAGTTGTAGGAATCCTGTCTTTCTGGCTTATGCTGGTGTCGTTGATTGTATATATCTTCGGGCGTCGTATTTTGTATAAGAAAGTAGGATTTGCAGGAGTTGTTGTATTTTTGTTGATAGCTATTGGAGCCAATATTTTTGCCAGCTCACAAAAGGCAGAACTGATAAACCGTACGGGAGCTATTGTGATGAGTCCTAGTCTGACCGTAAAAAGTACTCCTAACGAGAGTGGTACAGATTTATTTGTGCTGCACGAAGGTACAAAAGTATACGTGGAGGATGACTCTATGAGAGAGTGGAAAGAAATCCGCCTTGAAGACGGCAAAAAGGGATGGGTTCAAACAAATACCATAGAAATTATCTGAGATGATTGATATTCAGCAATTAATAGATAAAGATAAAGAACTTCTGTTGTTCCTTAATGGAAGCGATTCTTTGTTTTGGGATGGATTCATGTCTGTTGTAACCGATACAAAGACATGGATTCCTTCCGCTATTATATTGTTATATGTTATTTTAAAGAATAACAAATTGGCACAAAGTATTACTATTATTGTAATGCTGGCCTTGGCTATTACTTTTGCAGATCAAATAGCCTCAGGTATTTGCAAACCTTATTTTGCCCGCTTTCGTCCGGCTCAGGATCCTGAATTAATGTATTTGGTAGATGTTGTGAATGGATATAGAGGTGGAATGTATGGATTTATATCCAGTCATGCGGCAAATACGTTTGCTGTAGCAGTGTTTGTATCTTTACTTATCCGCAACAAATGGCTTACCATTATGATGTTGGGATGGGCTTTTATTCCTTCGTATTCCCGCATTTATCTGGGCGTTCATTATCCTGGTGATATTTTGTGTGGTGCATTGGTGGGAAGCATTGTTTCAGTTTTGCTATATCTGCTGTATACTTATATTCAGAAGAGATATTTCTTTCAGTCGCAAGGATATGTGTCTACTCAGTATACAAGCAGCAGATACGAGATAAGTGATATTCAGGTTTTGCATATGGTATTATTGGTGACCTATTTTTATGCTGTGGTGGCAGGAATGGTAGTTGGGGTAAATTGCTAAGATTAAAAAATCTCTGTTTTTAATTTGGATATTTATTTTCTTTCACTAACTTTATATCGTGATTTAACAATTAATCTGTTTAACGCTTAAAAATCTTAGACTACTATGAACAGAACAATAACTTTTAATGAACTTCGTAAAATTAAAGATTCATTACCCAGTGGCAGTATGCATCGTATTGCCGATGAGTTAAATATAAGTGTTGAAACTGTACGTAATTTTTTTGGAGGACACAATTTTAAAGATGGTAAAAGTGTAGGTATTCATTTGGAACCCGGACCGGATGGAGGCTTGGTAATGTTGGATGATACCACAGTGCTTGATAAAGCTATTGCCATTCTGAAAGAAGAACAAGCTTCAGTCTAAAATCAGTAGAAGAAATTATAGAAAAAGGTCATCTCAATTTTGGGGTGGCCTTTTTGTTTTGTCTTTACTGCCTTTCCTGGCAGATAATGATGGATCAGGAATAGACAGGTGATAAGGAGTGTAGAGAACTTTAATTCCCGTCGTTGATTGCAGAGTTGTCGTCGTTGTCTGTACATTCAACGTGGGCGGTTGTATAGCCGACGTCGTCGATTTTAATGGGCAAATAGAATCATGAATCACTATCTCATGGAACACTTTCCACGTTCAGCAAGCCCTTCAAATGTCTTATGAATCAGAACTCTTTGGTAACGGCATACGCGCAAGGGCGTGAAGTCAACTAAACTGATGCTGATATAGGTTTCCTGCAGACTTTTTTGATGAAGATGGTCATGGGAAGCAATACTCCTTTCTCCGGTTCCACAAAACGGTTATAGGAGACCTCTGACGTGGAAAAAGGTGTTTTCAGGTGTTTACGGACATACTCCTTGTAGTAATGCTTGAAACAGCGGAAATCACTGGAATGAAACAGGATAAGAATAACCATAATCTCAGCACCACTCATATGGTTGAGGTTGTTACGATGTCTGGTCTTCTTATCCTCAATCATATATTTTTCCTGTGCAATGTAAATCCCTTGGCAAAAATCATTGGCCATACAATAAATCTCTGTAACTTTAGACTATGGAAACATAGCGGTAATCATCTAAGTATTATAATTCAGCACTATAAGCTTAATACTTTTATCGCTATATTCTTAATTATCAGTGAAATAGTCTGAAGGGCTTGAAAAGAGAATATGATGCAAGAGATGTTAAACTTGAGAAATAGGTTATGAAAAAAATATTATTAATGATTATGGCTTGTTTGTGCGCTATCTGCACAATACAAGCACAAGAAGTGTCTGGAATTTTCGACTTAAATGGGCGTTCGCTTGATTCAGGTAGACTTGCAAAACCAATATATAATGTACACGCAGAAGGCCGTGTTGTAGTGACCATTATGGTTAACCCAGCTGGGCAGGTTATCAGCACCAGTATTAATAAGCGGACTAATACGGTTAATTGCGTAAGGCTGCAGAAGATGCTGCTCGAGAATCCCGATTTAATACCATTTCAGGGAAAAATAACCAGACTGGAACCATTACATATTATTTCAGATTAAGTCATAGTGTTAGAAGTAAGCCGTATGTCGATAGTCATTTAGAATCACTTATAAAGAAATATATAATGACTAACTTTAAGAAAACATTAAAAGAGGATAATAAAGTTACGGAATTTATGGGTATTCCTGTAGATGGTAGTAAGAACGAAATAAAAGATAAACTTATCAATAAAGGTTTCGTTTATAATGAATTAAAAGATATATTCGAAGGAGAATTTAATGGTGAACAAGTTTTTGTGTTCATACAAACTTATAAAGACAAAGTTTGGCGAATAATAGTATTTGAAAAAGAGGAAACGCAAAATAAAACGGACATTATAATTAGATATAATAAAT
>ERZ1027139.409-NODE-409-length-14019-cov-13.482383_pt1 | contig 14019 bp, 9 predicted proteins | sample MGYA00519277_ERZ1027139 | MGnify/ENA primary metagenome ERZ1027139 (study PRJEB26926, sample SAMN06164554) | human gut metagenome | biome: ENVO:00009003; feature: ENVO:2100002; material: ENVO:00002003 | host: Homo sapiens | place: USA | collected 2012 ...
GAGATGTCTTAGGGTCTCGTGGGCTCGGAGATGTGTATAAGAGACAGGACTAAATGATCACTCATTCTGTTTTGGTATGCCTTCCCAATTACACCTTAACTAATCTATGAAAAAAATAATTATCAATTACTATTCATCATACAAGCAAAACAAATTTTTCTTTTTATATTTATCTACTTGTTAATTGAAGATTCACTCACTTTCAAAGGTATTTGTACATTAAACGAACCGCCATCCATTCTTCCATTAACAGGATCTATGGCACAAGCTGCATATAAGACTTCTGGTATGCCTTCCTCATTAATATACAATTGGGGACGTTCCAAACGGTTCACCTGTATCGTATCACCTGATTTCAAAATCAGTTCCTTCTTCATAAAAAGAGGATTTTGAGAAAGAGACCAATTAATGCCGTCTTCAGACGCCATCAATGCCAAACCTGGACCATCCAAACCCGTATAAGCACCATTAAAGTCTTTCAGCACTGCAAAAAACTTTCCTTCCTTCTCACTATACCATACATAAGGATCCTCTGCCGAACAACGCTTCGTCTCATGAGCTATTTCAAAGACTGTAAAATCCTTAGCAACAAAAGGACCAACAGGAGATTCGGACATAGCTACACCATGAACACCACGCCATTCTGGGTCATAACGGTTACCCTTAAAATACATCAAATATTTACCGTCATCCGGCCGGTAAACAACTGATGGATTACAAACTATAATATTATCAGGAAGAACAATTGTACCCATAGGAGAAGGGTTGATGATATCAGTAGATTTCACACGGGTACGAGCTGTCAGTATAGGACGGTCAAAATGCTTAAATTTACCGGAAAGAAGATCGGTAAATGATTCAAACTCCAATACACCAATACTCAAAAACTGCTGCACACGGTGACGGCGGGGCAATGTATCGCCTTCTGCTACAACTCCTTCATTTCCATGGTCCTTTGAACCTATGTAATACAAATAATACTTATCCCCGAACTTTCTAACATGAGGATTATGCACCATTTGAGCATCCCAAGAAGAGTTATCCGGTCTGAAGCCATCCTTGTTTAAAAAGAAACCTAAATGACGAAAACCTCCATCAGGGCGATCAGATACCGCTAAGCCAAACTTTGAACCAAGTACCCATGCATCATTAAATGGATATACCCCTGTTTCAATAGCAGTATAAATCATATAAAATTTCCCATCTTTTCCTTTTTCCACAGAACCTCCCCATACAAAATGACCGGGAACCTGAAAAGCCGAGCTTCCTGTCACAGCTGACTTTCCATCTATCTGCTTTATTTCTAAATCTACTGCTTGAGGGACATAAATTCTATTTGTATGTTCTTTAGAACAAGCAGAAAATAAACATGCCAAAAGACAAATTTTTACCACATTCAGTTTACTCTGAAATAACCGTTTTTGAGTTATAGATAAAACCATATTCGAAAAACAATATAATTTATTCATAGTATATTTTAAACAAAAAGCATATTCAAAAATATGTGTAAAATAAGTGTACAACCTACTTATCCTTCTTTAATAAGAAAACAACTCAAACAAAATTAGTACGCAATCTTTTCAAGATTATTTTAAGCACCTATAAGCATTTAATGAGGTAAATAATCCGTTATTACGTTTTCACTTTTCATAAAAAAAGCATACCGGACTAAATGATCACTCATTCTGTTTTGGTATGCCTTCATCAATTAAACCAAATCTATGAAAACTAAGTAATTATAATACTGTCTTAATCATCCTTTACTTTTTTACATCTTTCCTCTTATCAAAAATACTCTCTGCTACAGAAAATGAACTCCTATGCTTTTCCACCATTCTATTTATTTCAGCCACCACTTCCGGATGCACATTTGCTACATCATATTGCTCCTCCGGATCGGTACTCAAATCATACAACTTAGGCGTATCATAGAAAACTATTTTATCGTTTCCATAAGCAGATTTATCCATATAATGAAGTTTATATTTCCCCTTTCTGGCCGCATACAGCAAACTTCCACGGTAAAAATAAAATTCATCACGAGGCGATTGCTCCTTGCTGTTCCCTAATACACCCACAAGACTTTTTCCATCGTATACCACTCCAGAAGGCAAATCAACTCCAGCCAGTTCACAACATGTAGGCAACAAGTCAAGCGTACTTCCCATTTGTGTAACATGCCCCGGAGAAATCATATTTCCCCACATAATACAAGGCACCCTGAATCCACCTTCATAATGAGAATTTTTTCCATCTTTCAGCGGCCCAGCCGAACCGGCCTGACCTTTATAAGGTAACCATGGACCATTATCCGAAGTGAATATTACTAATGTGTGCTTATCCAGCCCCAGTTCCTTCAGTTTATCAAGGATACACCCTACACTCCAATCTATTTCTTCTATGGTATCTCCATAATTTCCTCCATCCGATTCCCCTTGAAAGGGTTCAGAAGCATAAACAGGGAAATGAGGCATCGGATGCGCCAAATACAAGAAGAAAGGATTTGCCTGATGAGTATCTATATAACGGAGAGCCTTATCGGTCAGCCGTTTAGTCAATAAAGTCTGGTCCGGTTCCCGCTCTATCTCTTTTTCCTGTTCATATACCACTAGTTCATAAGGATAGTTTACATTTCCTAGTTTGACCTGTTCTTTACGACTCATGTCATTAGAGAAAAGCATACCATAAAAATAATCAAACCCATGATCGAGCGGTCTATATCCCGGCAAATGTCCCAAATGCCACTTACCTATGCAAGCAGTATGATAACCGGCATTTTTAAGCAGTTCAGGAATTGTGATTTCCTCAGCCGGCAAACCTTCCGGTGAATCAGGAAATAAAACTCCACGCTCATTTCCATACATTCCGGTACGTACTCCCAATCGTCCGGTCAAAAGGCCGGCACGACTCGGCGAAGAGACAGAAGAAGACACATAAAAACTACTCCACTTCTGCCCCTCCACAGCCATTCTATCCAAATGAGGAGTTTTAATCGTAGGATTTCCAAAACAAGACAAATCCCCATATCCCATATCATCGCAATTGATTACAATGATATTCGGCTGTTTCTCTGTACTCGCCCAAGCACTTCCTATACAAGAAAGAGCAATAGAGGTAATCATTAATTTTTCTATCATATTAAATTCTCTGTTTTATCAAAATAAAAATTTTAATATTCTTATCATTGTTGAGGAAAAAATACAATAAATGAATCATTTCCTTTTTTTACCGCAAACGAAATCATTTTTACCTCACCTTCCTCAATATATACATAAGGACGTTCCATATTATCAACTTGCATCACAGTTCCGTCCTCCAATGGGATTTCCTTTTTACAAACCAGATAATTTTTAGCCTTATGCCAGTTTATACCATCTTCCGAAGTTATCAAACCTATAAAATCTCCTCCGTGTGCATGAAAAATCGCATAAAACCTTTCCCTATTCTCATCAAACCACACACAAACATCTTCTGTAGGTATATCTGCAAATGCAGGCTTATCTTCTAAGACAAATCCCCCATCGGGATCAGAAGAAGATCCTACCGCCTGAATCAGTCTTCTCTTTGCAGCTAATTTGTCATCTCCTTTAATAATCAAATAAAACCGCCCTTCTTTTCCTTGACAAACAGACGGATTTACTGCCACATTTTTAATCGGTCCCTCCGGTTCCAGCAAAGGTTTTTCACTCCTTATCCAAGGACCATTCAGAGCACCCGAAACTGCTACTCCTGCTCTCTGATGAGACCGAAGCAAATCCCAATCCTTATGCGAATAACCGACTTTTCCTATTTCATCCAATTTATACTTATCTATTTCCACCCCTCCTGTATTTGTAGAGGTATAATACATATAATATTGATTGCCAAACTTCCTTACTTGCACATTATGAGCCGTCACTGCATCCCAAGCTCCTTTTCTTGCTTTCAATGCTGTTTCTTTATATAAATATGGTCCGGACATAGACTTTGATACTGCATGAGCAATCTCTGAATGAGTGAGCCAGCCACAAAACCCAATAGACTTAGGCCAACGAGAATAAAATAAATGATACGTACCTTCTTCGTCTTTTATAATCGAATTACACCAATGAAAATATCTCTGATCTCTCATAAAAGATGATTCACTAACAGGTTTTATTAAAACCGATAAATCCAAATCATCTGTTTTTTGAGCAAATAAAACCGTACTTTCCAACCAAACAATCAAAGCCGATATCAATAGTTTTCTCATAATATTAATATTTATCGTTACTCATAAAATATTTTAATCCAAAATCAACTTATATATCATATTCACGATATTCTATATCTTTCAGTTTACCAGAAAATGAACAATCCTACAAGCATTTCCTTTGCTGTTTTCATTCTTTTCTTTCATTATCACTACTTCAATCTTGTGCTTACCCTCATTCAAATCATCTTTCAAAATGACATATTTAGGCACATGTAGTCTGTCGCTATATTTCGTATATAAATCCATCATCTGATACTCACCTCCATCAACCCTATAGTGAATCATTCCCGCATCATTTCCGGAAATATAACATATTCCTATTGTCGTCCCCTCAAACTCATAAACAAACTCCTCTTCAGGCTTTTCTCCTACCAGCATTGGAACATCAGTAAATCCAGCCCTGGTTGGCTGACCATTATCCGGTATATATCTCGGTTCATATTTAAAAGTTCCTTTTCCATTCTTCACCGATTCGTACCGTGCATGCCGATAATACCTTTCATCCAACGGTAACGGAAGTTTCCGTGCTGTAACATGCTTTTCCCCCAAGAACAAAGAATCCAACATAACCTTCATTGAAGACGAATATATTTTCTGTCCAAACGGTGAAGGATGCAAATCCTTGATATCTTTTTCCCACGAAAACTCACCTGCCTGAATACGTTCATATACTTCACGGGAAATATCGATAACAGGTATTCCATAATAAGCAGCTATCTTGTTCTGTAAACAAATTTCATCGGGTATTCTTCCCGTTTTATAATCAGCCAATTTATCCGGATCTGCAAAATACATCATAATAATATCCATATCAGAATTCACAGCGATCGATCTGCGGATAATGCTTTCCACCGCTCTTGCCTGATCTTTTTCCGGATATGCATTGGCACGGTCGTTTACAACCGATTCATAAAAAAGAATATCCGGTTTCACTTGCGACAATACATCCGAAGCATATCTGAACACATGAGCCACACTTCCCAAAGACGGAATACCCTTATTGTGATAACAGATTACTTTCTCCGGAAATTGTGAAGTAAAATACTCTTCCAAATCATTTCTCCAACCCGGATTATATGTAATAGATCCACCAAAAAAGACCACGTTCAAAGTATCTTTTTCCAACGATGCGGAACGTAGATATTGAAGTCCGTTGTAAAAATGAAACTTGGAGGATGGCAATCTTTCTTTTAATAGCTTATCCTTTTTATCTTGAAAGAAGTTCTCTCCTTTTACAAAAGAAGTACTATATCCCAATAAAATATTAATAAACAAAAAACAAAGCAACCTCATGATATGAGAAATACATTTATTAAGAAAGGCATACCTCATAGCTGATATAAAACCATCCTATTTCGATATGCCTTTACGTTTTAAATTAACCTATCTATGAAAAAAAGCAAAGCTTTTATTCTTCTGTATCGGGGAAACGAACACCCTCTTCCCAAGTAGCTTCTTTAGCCAATTTACCATCACGGCCATGATTACTATAATCTTTAATCACCGTACCGCTTCCTTCGTTACATTTCCAGTATACTTCCAGTCCCGGAGTATCAGGAGATACTACATACATATTGTTTTCAATTTCTGCCTGACTACGGGCTACAGACCATACACGAAGTTCACTTATTTTACCTTTTAAAGGATATGAAGCATTTGAATTTGCAAATTGCAAATCCTTAAATGAAAAAACTTCTCCTGGCGTAGAATGAGGCATTGTAAAATCTAATTTACCATCTACATAAAATCGAATATTAGCACCATCGTAAGTCAAAGTTAAATGATACCATTTATTAGGAGTAAAACGAGTGATACTAGCCGGTTTATTTGAACCTATTTTTACCTGAAACTGATTCTGTTCACAAGTTACATCTCCAAAACGACTATATATAGCAAGATTACCATTTGCATCAACCATTCTCCATTGTGTGACATTATTACGATTAAATGCATCCATACACAAATTCCATTCTAACGTCCAAGAAGCCAAACCTGAAATTGGTGTGTCCAAATTAACATTGATTTGATTACCAATACCTAAATAAGGAACAGTAGTTACAATCACCTGATCGATCAGAATCATTAAAGACGAAGAAGCTTGAATAATATCTGCTCCTGAAGCATTTACAATCGATACTGGAATAGCATACTTTTTCGTTGCATCTACTCCTTCATCAAAAGGCTTGATTATCAAATCTACCGGTGCAGAAGATACTTCACCGGCCTTTATGATAGCCTGTGTTTCCGAGAAAGAATAATATTTTTCAGGAAGCAACTGATAGTCCACTCCATTCTTCGCATTATAAGCCTGCAACGCAGCGGCATCAAAACCGTAACTTACAGTGACATCCCCCTCTGCCGGGGCTCCCAAGCGGGAAGACAGACGGGTACTAGCCCCCTTATCATCTATGGTTACACGTTTTGCCTGTGCACTTTGTGCATCAGTCAGATACACACCGTTTTCAATGATATCATATTCGGACTGGCAGGCCGCAGTAAAACCACCTATAGCCAAAGCCAATATTGCTAATTTCAATTTATTTCTCATCATACATTACATTTTAATTGTTTGGATTAGCCGGATTCATTATCTGAATAGCCTGACGCATATATTTATATTCCGGATCGTGCTTATATTCATACTCCATATGATATGCTCCTACTCCACCTTTACGACCTCCATCTTTAGGCTTCCAAGTAGCCATTCCTAACAAAGAAGGCATCTTATTTCCTTCTTCATCTGTATAAGTAACTCCTCCATTTTCCCAATATGATTCAAAATTCTCTGTTACAATCAATCTTTCTGGACCAATATATTTTTTTACACCATTATAACGACTTTCTAATCTACTCGGAGAAGTAGTTTGATATGCCTGAGAAACCGCATAATTTGCATATTGCCATCCTTCTTCTGTAATATAAGAAATATGTCCGTCAACAAGTATTAATTTATCAGGCCCTATATGCTTACGAACTTCGCGAAGCAATGTGGTCATATTATCTTTATTATAAAACAAATCCCCATAAGAACATTCATGGTCAAAATCAATACCGTCATAACCATATTTATTGATAGAATCTGCCAAAGCCTTTGCAGCAGCCGGAATATTTTCCGCTATATTTTCGAAACGTCCCGGCTCATCGTAAAAAAGATTTGCCATATTATGAGAAAAGACAGTATAAGTAACTTTGGTTCCCAATTTTTCCTGCACATACTTTAAATCTGCTTTTCTAGCTTCATCCAAGTTATAGTAGTTTTTACTCCAAATAGAAATGATATCCATACTGTCCGGAGCACTTCTCAATGAGCCTCTCATAGATGTAGAGCCTAATCCACCATTCCATATGCCAAACCAACCAAAAGCAAGTTGATGGTCACTTTTCTTATAAGCTCTTAGTTTTTCATAATATTCCTCCGATTTAGGAGTTCCTTCTAAATTCTGTATAATCTCATTTTCGGGAATGGTCCAATCATCACAAGCCTGTAGAGCCAATCCCAAACCGAAACACAAACCAATTGATTTTATTATATTTTTCATATTTATTCTATTTTTCATTTCACTGATTTATTTTCCATATCCCACCAAAGGCGAGTACCTCCATTATCCGGACCACCTAATAATTCCACTGCTTTCTGAATTCCATCCGGATTCAATGTATATTCCGACTTGGCAAAAGGCATACGACGAATCTGAATATCAGTATCAATGGTACCGGCACTGTTGTTTATTTTTACAGGGAACAACTGTGGATAGCCTGTACGACGATACTCAGTCCATGCTTCCTGTCCATTGGGGAACATGGCAATCCATTTCTGTGTAATGATACGTTCCAAATTCTTGTCTTTTGAATCACCCTCATTCCAGGCAATGGTAATATGGCTTACTGCATTGATGTTATTCGAACTTGCCAAAGGATCCACATAATTGGCAGCAGTTTTTTCCGTATCTGACATATAAGCATCCGGACTTCCGGCTCCCCATTCGGCAAACGACAGCGTAATTCCCTGTTTATAAGCTTCCTGAGCGTCAATACCCATGTTCCATCCACGTAAAGCACCCTCCGCTTTCAAGAAAGCCACTTCTGCCGCATTCATCCAGACAATCGGTGTATTGCTTTGAATGTTCGGACAAGAATATCCCAAGCGGGAATCTTTATTTGTATCCAAATTAATACCTGTACGCAAAGCAAAAAATCCTTCCTGCTCTTTTACCTTACCCGGAGAAAACATTTTGCCAAGACGCGGATCATCGTATCCATCCAACACCGAAAGGAAAGAAGCCCCCATACGGATATCCTGATAACTTGCCCACATGGTCCATAGCTGGTTAATCACTTCATTAGCACCTACACTCTTCACTCCGGCATTGTCATCATTCGAAGTAATCAACCCTCCTTGTGCAGTTACCGCTTTCTCCGCTTCCCGCTGTGCCACATCCGGTTTTACATAAGCCAGACGCATAGCCAGACGAAGATGCAAGGAATTGGCGAATTTTATCCATTTGGAATAATCCCCTCCATACACCAAATCATAGTCTGCCATAGGCTTGGAACCCGGATTATTAGCTACAAACTTGGAAAGCACTTCCACCGCTTTGTCCAATTCTTCGAAAAACTTCATATATACCGCTTCCTGACTGTCGTAAGGAGTAGTCATTGCTCCACTACCCACTGCCAGATAAGGAATAGGTCCCCACATATCCGTAAAGCGATGCATAGAAGCAATCTTTATAATTTGTGCCCATTGATAAATATGAGAATTTTCATCCCCATCTGTATTTTTCTTTATTTCCATATAAGCACCAATTGCCTGGGTATATACCTTTTCATAAGGAGAGTTTAACCAGTTATCCTGGAAAAAATAGGTCGCATTGTTCTTGTTGCTATTAAAATTGGTCGGTATAGCCATATACCCCGAATAGATATCTCCTACCAAATTCTCAGACAACTGAAACTGATTGTTATGAGTAGAAATTACATTTCTCTGCAACTGAGGGAAGAATGCTCCAATCTTTACATTGTCCCCATCCAGCATATCATCGGTAGCTTCGTAAGGCGGTACATTATCAAACCATCCGGTACAAGCTGTCATCGACAATGCACCGACAAACAAAAGACCTTGGCTAAAAAGTTTTATTTTTGAGTTTTTCATATCAGCATTTTCAATTTATCAGTTAAAAATTCATACGTACACTGAAACCTACATTGCGCATACTCGGCTGCATAAAATAATCCAATCCCTGGTAATAGGTTCCGGTAAAAGCAATGGCTTCCGGATCGAACGGTGCCTTGTTGTAAATCATCCACAAGTTACGTCCTACGAAAGAAACAGTCATATCTACTTTTTCGTTAAACCATTTCTTAGGCAGATTATATCCTACGGTCAATTCCTGCAAACGTACGTTGGTTGCACTGTATACATAGTTGGACAACATACCGGTATCACCGTTACCAATGTATTCATAGAAATACTGGGCATCCATTTTTCCAAAGTTTACAGGTACACCTCCATTGTCGCGGGCAATGGCAGAGGCTTCCGATACTCCATAACGGTCCAGAATAGCTTGAGTAGCCGACATCACTTCTCCACCGATACGTGCTGAAATCAGGAATCCCAGACTGACTCCCTTCCAAGAGAAACTGTTGCGGAATCCAAGATTAAAATCCGGATTGGCATTACCTACTTTCTGAAGTTCTTCTACTGTCTGCAGCTGATTGCTGTCTGGATCTACATAGATGAATCCGTTGCCGTCTTCACGCAAACGGCTGGTTACATAAAGATCTCCCATAGAGCCACCTTCTTCCAAAATCATACGGTAAGTACCGAATTTAGCCACTTCCAGACTTGGAATACTAATCAATTCCCCGGTAGTAGGATCTGGATAATTGCGAACCAGTTCGTTGATGCGATTGCGGTTCATACTGAATGTCAGTTGTGAACTCCAACTTACACCACCAAAGTTGTCTTCGTACGACAACATTGATTCAATACCCCAGTTCTCGATATCTCCTGCCTGAATAAAGAAAGTAGAATATCCGGAAGACGGGGAAGCTTGAGCTTCAAAAGTCTGGTTGTAGGTATTCGATTTGTAATAAGTAAAATCGAAACCCAGTTTTCCATTAAAGAACTTCATATTGGTACCAATTTCGAACGACTTGGTACGTTCTGCTTCCAGTTCTGGAATAGGCATGTGAGTATTGGTCTGGAATTCTCCGTTTGAGTTATAACCATAAGTAGGAATCGTCAGATAACGGGAAGGAGCATTACCTACCGAACTGTAAGATCCTCTCACTTTCCAGAAAGTCAGCCATTCCGGCAATTTTACCATTTCAGTAATCACTCCCGAGAGACCAACAGAAGGATAGAAGAACGAAGTATTCGGAGTGTTCTGCAAAGCCGAAGCCCAGTCGTTACGAGCTGTAGCACTCAGGTAAACCATACTTTTCCATCCCAATTCAGCACTGGCAAATACAGACTGAGTCTGCTCTTTCCAACCATCCTGTACAATACGTGAATTATTCGCATCCAAATCCACATTATGTAAGGTAAAAAAGTTCGGAATCATACTCAACTGTCCTTCCGCCCCGTTTCTTTCAAAACGGATATCCTGAATGCTTGCACCGATATTGGCAGTCAAATCAAACTCATTGAAACGTTTGTTGATATTCATCAATACATCTGCATAAGTCTGTCTGTCAATATCTGTTTTATCTCCATAATATCCTTTATCTTGTGATAATTTTGCATCCGTTCCGGCATATAGTTTTTTAGTATGGCGGGTAATGGCATTATCAATACGTACACGACCACTGATATCCAACCAGTCGAATACCTTATATTTCAATCCGGCATTGGCCATGTAGCGGTCACGATTGTTATTGAACATATTCCGTTCGGTAATCCAGTATGGATTCTGCATGGTCATACCCATTTCCCCATAAGGCCAGTATTGAGTCATCAACTGACGGCCTTCATCATAACGTTCGAACATACGGTAGGGGGTAAAATCCTCGCCACGAGGGAAAAGATAAACCGGTACCAGCGGGTTGAAATACTGTCCTTGTGAAAGCATATTCTGGTCTTTCTGAAGCACATAGCTGAAACCCAAATCCATGGTCATACGGTCATCAAAGAAATTGGTAGAATTTCGTACCGTAAAGTTATGACGCTGATATTTGTTGTTCGGAATAATACCTTCTGAAGCTGTGGTAGAAGCCGAAGCAAAAGTCTGGTTCTTTTCTGTACCTAACGAAATAGACAATGAAGTAGTAGTATTGTAACCGGTACGGAAGAAATCAGCAGGGTCATAATCGGATGGAGTATCCAATTTATCCCCCCAGCTGGTAAATTCTCCCGGTTTATTTCCATACGTATTCTGGAAACGGGGTAATACGAAAGGTTTAGAAAAATCGGTATTGTGCGCCAAAGTAATTTTAGGTTTGCCTGCTGCCCCTTTCTTCGTAGTAATCAAGATGGCACCATTGGCCGCATTACTACCGTAAAGAGCGGCAGCCGAAGGACCGGTCAGCACTGACATGCTCTCGATATCTTCCGGGTTGATATCCGCAATACCTTCACCAGAGGGAGCAGATGTATAAAATCCTTGCCCTTCCTGTGCTTCACCACCATTGGTATTGTTCAAAGGCACACCATCGATGACATACAGTACGTTGTTGCTCTTACTGATGGATTTTGCACCACGCATTACCACCTTGGTAGAACCACCGATACCACCGCTACTGTTAATTTGTAAACCGGCTACCTTACCTGTCAGTGAGTTGACAAAGTTCGCATCCTTTACAGCAGTTACCTCATCCGATTTCAACTCGGTCAGGTTATACCCCAAGGCTTTCGATTTACGTTTGATACCCAAGGCAGTGACTACGACTTCTTCCAGCACTTCGGTATCAGCTTTCATAGTAAGATTATACACATTGCTTGCCTGTACTTTCACATTCTGGGCTGCATAGCCTACATACGATACTTCCAATACATCGCCTTCTGCTACTTCCAAAGAGAAATTACCGTCGAAATCGGTAATAGTACCTACTCCCGGCTTTCCCTTAATCATGACATTGACACCAATCATCGGCATCTGACTTTCATCGACAATCTGACCGCTTACCTGCTTGATTTTCCCCTTCTGTTGTTTTTCTGCAGGTTGCAAGATGACATAGTTCCCCTCCAGACGATAAGAAAATCCGGTACCTTTTAATATTTGATTTAAAGCATCATCTAATGTCACATCAGATAAATTCAGCGAAATCACCTTATTGGCTCCTAATTGAGATTCATTGTAGGCAATAGAAGTTTTAGACTGTTTTTCTACTTCTTTTAAAGCTTCCTTTAATGTGAGTTTTTCTTTTTTGATAGATATTTTATGAGCATCCTGGGCCCAAAGAACTGTTTGAGAAAGCATCAAACAGCTAAATAATGTTACTGCTTTTGCTCTAATTCGATATTTATTCATATCTTGCTAAAGTTTTTAGTGTTTAACTTCATAATATTACTATTCATATTCACGCATTAAGGTAAAATGCTAAAGACTTTCCATTTCATATCCGGAAATAAGGCGGCCTCCTTTTTCCGGATACTTTTTTTCATACGCACAACTTTATATCATTCATATTTTAGTTTGTAAGTTTTTGAGTTCTTTAGTTTTTAAGTTTCTTTCTATCTGATAATCAAACTAAAAAACTTAAAAACTCAAAAACTTAAAGCAACTCACTCTATATAGCAATCATGTCCTTCTATCCGGTAACTGAAATCTCCTACTACAGACTGTATAATTTTCATCACTTCATCGAAAGAAGCCTTATCTGAAAAACGGAAGTTATATTTATCGTCATTAAAATGATTTGAAGTACCATAGAAACGAACATTAAACTTACGTTGCAATACAGCTGCTATCTCTTTTACCGTCACACTACGGAAGACCAACTCTCCACGCTGCCAGGCTGTAGCATCTGCTACATCTACTTTTGCCAAAGAGCTCTCTCCTGTTATCTTATTGTAAGAAACCTGTTCTCCCGGCAATAATATATAATCTTTTCCTTCGTTTCCGCAAACTACCTTTACCTTTCCTTCAAGCAAAGTAGCTTCCATATCCCGGTCGTCGGCATAAGCTCTTACATTAAATTCTGTTCCTAATGCCGTAACCGACATTGTACTGGAACGTACAATGAACGGTTGTCCGGCATTCTTCTTTACCTTAAAATTAGCCTCACCTATTAAGAACACGGTACGTGTGCTTCCTACAAACTTCTCAGGATAAAGCAACAAACTGCCTGCATTGATATGTACCATGGTTTCATCCGGCAATTTGATAAGTTGCATTTCTCCCGGAGCTACATACTTCTCTATCGTTGCTACATCGGCATACTGTTTTTTGGTCCATACATGAGCAGTATATACAGAAACCATCAACACCGCCACAGCTGCTGCATAGCGTAATGGTCTCAACCAGTAATTCTTTTTCTGCATTGGTACCCGGACACCGGCTTTTCCATATACCCGTTGCAATTTATCCTCTAAATTCAATTCTGTACTGCCTTTTACGTTTGTCCAATACTCATATAAGGCAGAATTCTTTTTTTCGGCATGCTGTTCGTCGGTCAGCCATCCGTAGAACTTACTTTTCATTTCTTCATCTTGAGAAGAAGAAGTAAAAAGATTTATAATGTCTTTAAAATAATTTCTCATTCTTTATCGCGATTATATTCTAAAAACAATCCATATAAACACTGTCTCTTATACACATCTCCGAGCCCACGAGACCCTAAGA
>ERZ1027139.412-NODE-412-length-13944-cov-4.781482_pt1 | contig 13944 bp, 8 predicted proteins | sample MGYA00519277_ERZ1027139 | MGnify/ENA primary metagenome ERZ1027139 (study PRJEB26926, sample SAMN06164554) | human gut metagenome | biome: ENVO:00009003; feature: ENVO:2100002; material: ENVO:00002003 | host: Homo sapiens | place: USA | collected 2012 ...
ACGAGATGTCTTAGGGTCTCGTGGGCTCGGAGATGTGTATAAGAGACAGGGGATTGTATGGCTTTGTGGCTTTCCTGATGTCCATGGGGCGTGATTTCACGACGGAGGGACCGTTGATGTTAGGTATCGGTTTGGGAGTCGGTTTGGTGTGTATGATTTCCGGTATCCGTCAGGGGCAGATTTGTGCGAACGGTATTGTGGGCATTGCTCAAGGACATGACGTGCAGACCAATACGATGATTTATGCCGCCCTTCCGGAATTTTATGCCATCTTGGCTTTGGTAGCAGCATTGATGGTGTAAATTAATAAGCATTTGATAAAGATTGTCAGGCCGCGTTCGTTGAGAACGCGGCCTGATGTCTTTTAGAACACTTCGAAAGCGGCGATACGGTTCCGGAGCCATGCTCGGGACGTAACGCTTGTCTGCTCTTGGATTCAAAACGTGTAAAACCAGATAGAATAGAAGGTGGAGGAAGTCAATTCAGCCACCTGCGGCAAACGAAAAATCAATCTCAAGAGATTGATTTTTCGTTTGCCGCAGATTGATTTTCGTTTTGGCGCACAAATTTTCCCTATTCTCAACTCGTTGTATACGAGTTGTTTATAAATCCCTTTTTCTGTCCTCCATTTACCGGATTGAATCGGTTTGGAAAATGGCCGGCATGTCCGGCTCGGTATGTTCATAGTCGTAGGGCGAGGGGGCTATGCCTCCGTCCCCGGGCCCCGAGGTGCCGCTGTTGGTACGTATGCGCCCGTCGGCGATGGCGATGTCCCAGTCCGTGCGTGCGGCGTAGGCCTGTTGGGCGAGGGTGTCGGTCACGGCACAGGTGCCTACCACGGTATGTGTCACCATCGAAAAGTAAGTCCATTGGCCCTTTACGTTGGGGATGACGGACATGCGGTCTGTCGCAGGGTCGCCGGTGGCGAGGGGGTGCTCGGCGGAACAGGCTGCCGCGAGAAGGGAGAGGCACGCCAGGCGTGCGAGTTGTTTTTTCATTCGTTCTGTCTTTTTAAGTTATTCCGATTATTCCGTTGTTCGGTAGCGCAGGGTGATGGTCTGGCCGCCGGTGTCGGGGTTGGCGAAGCGTATCTTGGCCTGCCGGCCTTCGGCCGTGCGCAGGAGGAAGGTACGGTCGGTCACGTTGCCTGCCTCGTCGGTGTAACGAAAGGCCGAGGCGGAGACGGGATCGTCTTCTGCGGCCCGGATGCTGAAAGGGTTGCTGCCGTCGCGCAGCTCCACTGGTAGGGTGCCACGGTAGGGGTATTCCACGGGCTGCGCCCCACGGTAGTCCACGATGGAGAGGGCCGTGACGCGCCCCGTGCCTTTCACCTTGCCCCTGAAACCACGCAGGATATTGAGGTAGAATGTTTCGCCGCCGCGCCCTTCTTCCGTCATGTATTCGGTCAGGTCCAGGGCTATTTCGATATTTCCGGGCATGTATTGTCCCTGCATGGGGTAGTCTCCCCCTTGGTTGTAGAAAGCCCGGCAGGTGTGGTAGCTGATGATGCCCCGTTCGTCTACGTCACTTTCCGTGGCCAGACCGAAAGAGAGGTCGTTGCGTGAAGAGAAGTCGAGCGCGAGGCGGAAGACTACGAGGGGGCGGTGGATGCGCACGCGGATGGCTTCCACCGTGCTGCCTAGTTGCTGTTCGGGCACGCGGGCATCACGGAAAAAGTCGTAGGGGAGATAGAAGCGTCCGTGGTCGTGGCTATGGGTGCCCCAGGAGTTGACCACGATGAAGGCTCCTGTGTGCGGTGTCCCCTGCGCGTCGGTGTAGACGACCGTGTCGTCGTATCCGGCTATGGTGAGGGCGTGTGCCCCGTCTGTGGCAAGGCCTTTGAGCAAGGAGCGGTAGCCGGTGAGCGAGGGACCCTGGTAGTCGTCGTCGATCTCCCATCCGCGGCTCATGGCCGAGAAGGTGAGCACACCGCCCACCGCGCTGCCGTCACCGGCATCGTAGAGCCAACGTTTCATCAGGGGGATGCTGTCGGCAAACGTCAGCACCTCCTGCGTGCGGTATTGCAGGGCCTTGTAGTATTTGTCATATCCCGTGGCCCATTTGAATTGGTAGGTGCCGGAGATGCCGTAGTCCTGTTCGGTCATGATGCCGTAACGCTCAGACAGGTAGAGGCCTTGGTCTACAAAGTCGCCCTGGTCCTGTCCGTCATTGAGCAGGTTCCACGAAAACTGATAGCTGAAGCGATGGTCGGCAGAAGCATGTGCGTCGCGGTCGAGCAGGCGGTTGATTTCGTAAGTGAACATGTAACCGATTCCGGAAGCCTGGGCACAGGAACCGCCCATCTGGTCCAATATGGGTGGAAAGAATTTCCGTGTGGAATTGTCCACCGCAGGCGGTAACTGTACTTCTGCCCGGCTTTGCAGGCGGAAAGGTGTGCGCGGCAGGTGCATGTCGCTTCCGTCGGGGACTTGCGCCCATGCGCCTTGGGCGCATAGGTGCAAGGTTATGCATAAGAGAGGTATGAGTTTACTTTTCATGGATGCGGCGGTAGGTTTTCAGGGCTTCCTGTCGGACGGTATTGGGGAGCGATGCGTCTTCACTCATTTTCAAGGCTGTCGCCGCGATGTCGGCGGCATGGCAGGAAACGGTGTGCCATCCTAAGGCTTCGAGCAGCAAGATTTGAGTGTTCCCGTCTCCGCAGTCCTGCAGGTAAACCAACAACTCCGGAACTTTGTGGTGCGGCAAGGTGTTGCGCAGGGCACGGATGGTGAAGGTCCGGTCTTTTTCTGAGGCTTCGCCCTTTACCACCTTGTCGATGTCGGTGGTCAGACGGTCGGCACTGTGGGCTATGGTATTTCTGATTTTACCGCGGAGGTTGTTCTTGTCGAGGTATTGTACGGATGGCGCATCGAACTGCCGGTCGAATTCGGCGAGCAGGTCTTCTTTGGGGAAGCAGGCGAGAGCCGTCATGACATTAAAGTTGCAACGGTCGCTGGTATTATTGGCGATAGACAGCCGGATGAGGGCCGGAATAAGACGCCGGTCGCCGTTTTTGGCGATGAAGCGTATCGCTTGGCGCTGTACCAGTTCGTAGGCATCCTGCGAGGCTTCCGTCACGGCTGTGATGAAATGGTTGTCGGGGGTGGCAGAGAGGGCCATCAGCGCTTCTAAGCGGACTACGCCGTAAGGAGATTCACGATAGATGCGGAGCAGGTCGGCCGACGAGAGCGCACCGGCTCTTCTCAACTGTTCGATGGCCAATGACTGCACGTCCGGCAAAGGGCTTTTCAACAGCTTTTTCCAAGAAGAAGCCTTATTTTGCAACAGCAGGCCGTCCACATCCACACTTCCGGGTACGGGGGCAAAGCGGAACGTGGGATCGCCGATGACATGGGACTCCAGGAGATTGGAAAAGCGTACTACGTCTCCTACGCAACCGCCTTGGGCTGTCAGTCCGATGAAACGATCGTACCATTTGTCTTGCAAGGCATTGACCGTATTGGCTATGACAGCCACCGTAGAGCCCGGCTGGAAGATGTATTCGTTCGCTATGCAGTCATCCTGGTGGAAGGAGCCGCAGAAGCAGGCATCAATCACTACGACGGGTACATTGGGACGATAGCCGAATATTTTGAAATCCTCCAGATGCAGGTCTTCGTTAGCTACAAGAGTAGAGTCGGCGATGCGCAGGCTGTCGGCCAGCGGGGTGTCGCCGAGCCAGGTGGACGGCAGGTCGAAACGTTTCTCCAGTACCACGCGCAGGGAGTCGTAATTACGTCCTCTTTCGCGGGCTTCCTCCACGTGCATCCTCACGTTGCGGATGATAAACTCCTTAGCCTCGCGCACCGTACGGATGGGAGCCGTACCGTTCAGGTATTCCGTGTCGAAATAGCCGTGGTGGTGCAGGATGGCCAGGTCCAGGTCGGTACGCATCATTTCGTTCATCAGATGTTCTTTTACCGGATTGTGGTCGGTGTGGTCCATATAGCTGATGCGGTTGGTGCGTCCGGCCAATGAGGGAAAATGTTCGAAATAAGCCGCTTTCTCGTCCATGCGGGCGGTTTTGGATTCGGAGATATACCCGTGGCCGCTGAAGAAAAACAGTTGTCCGAGCGCCCGTTGTCTTTCTTTCTCCCTTACAGCCTTGATCAGATATTCCCTGAGCTTCTGGTAGCGGGAGCTTTCGGGCGTGTCGGTAGGCCGGATACGTCCGCTGTACAAGTCCGGATAGACTTTCTGGCTGCTTTGGGGAGTGAGGGAATAATAAAAATAGGGTTTGTCTTCATCCTTACCCTGAAACTCGAATTGTAGGCCGAAGTCGTCGTAGAACCGATCTGAAGGGACAGACGATTCGCGGCGGTCATTCTTTTGGTTCATCTTAAAGGCACTGGTCAGGTGCTGTGCGTCGCGAACCATGACGATGGGGATGTCGCCCACGAAAACAGTCCCTACGATAGGTTCGGATTTCTGTTCGTGCAAATGTTTCAGGGTGGCACGGATGGAGTCGGGCACCTGCCACCGGTCGATGACCGTGTATACTTTAAGGCCATGCAGGCGCTCTATGGCGCGGGCATAAGCGTCCACTTCAGGCCGTGCTTCCTGATAACTCACCGAGTCGATGACGATGGCAAATCCGTTACGTGCCGCAATTTGAACCGTAAAAGCCAGGCAAGTAAGGACGGATAATAATAGTTTTTTCATTATGTTTCTTGTTCTATGAGGGTTATTTCAATCGTTTGTAGGTTTTCAGAGCTTCTTGGCGCACTTGTTCCGAGTGGGAAGTGTCTTTCATGAGTTTTTCCACTACGGGGACTACCTGTGCCGAAGTATAGGCCTGGCGGTGCCATCCCAAAGCCTCGAGCAACGGTAACAGCAGTTCGTCGTCTTTTAGCGTGGCGGCATAACCGGCTACTTGGGGCAAGAGGTAAGGCGGGCAATAGATTCGCATGAAATTGATTTGTGTCAAAGCACGTTTGTGCGACATTTCTCCTTTACACAGCTTTTCAATCTCTTCGTTCCATCTTCCGGCATAGTTTTCGGCGTTTTTCAATACGCCTTTGGCATAGGTTTCGGGTTGGACCACGTAGGGAGCCACTTGCCGGAGTCTGTCCTCTACGGCGGGGAGCAGATTCTGTCGGGAAAAGAACTGTGTGCCTTGCAGGGCATTGAATGCCACTCGCGCCGATGTATTTACGTCGCAGAGTTTCCCGGCCAACGTATTTGCCAGACGAGGATCACCGTTTTTGATAAGCGCATTGACTGCAAAACGCTGCAGCAATTCGAAATTGTCGTCTGCTGCGTTTTCAATGGCAGAGACAAAGTCGTCGGAATGCCGTTGTTGGAGGAGCAAGAACGCTTCCAGGCGGACACTTTCGTAGGGGGACGTTTTCAGATACTCCAACAGGTGTTGGTCGGAGAGTTCCTTGCTTTCTTGCAACTGGTGCAAGGCCAATGCCTGTATATCCGGATGGAGACTGTGGCGGAGCAACCTTTTCCAATCTTTCTGCTTGCCGGAACTGATGAGGTCATTAAGAGAGTGATCTTGTTCCGGAAGGAATGCAAAAGTGGGATCGCCTACCACGTGCATTTCCAAATCGGGATTGAGTTGGTTCAGGAATCCTATCATAACCCCCTGTTCCAACAGACCGGCAAAGCGGTCCGGCCACTTGTCCTGAAGTACGTTGACAGAACCTCCCAGTCCGCAGATTGTTTTTCCCGGTTGGAATATGTATTCGTTGGCAATGCAGTTCTCACGATGCCAGGAACCGTTGTAACAGGCGTCCCAGAAGGCTACTCTGCAATTCGGCCGGAAAGCGTAGCGGGCGAAATCAGACAACACAATGTTGGTCATGGCGCTTTCCAAAGAGTCGTCCTTTGCCAAAGCGCTGTCGTCCAGCTCTGCCATCCAAGCGTCGGGCAACTGGTCGCGGCTTTGTAAATTTCGTCTGATACTGTCCGTATCATATCCGAAATGCCGGGCACGGTTCAGGGAGGAGCGGTAGCAATGCAGCAAGTACTCGCGTGCTTCTTCCGCAGTTGAGGGTTTAGGCCAAGCACTGAGGTACTGTGTGTCGTAATCGCCATGATGGTGCATGAAAGCCACGCTAAGGTCCGGCGACATGAGCGCGTTCATCAATTTTTGTTTGATGAGTTTCTCGTCGGAATAGTCCATGTAGCGGTAGGCATTGGGACGGTGTGCGAGCGAAGGGAAGTGGGCATGCATGGAAGCCATTTCGTCAATATGGGCCGTTTTGGATTCTGACAGACTGCCGCTGCCTGTATAGACAAAGACGGACATCATACGTTCGGGATGCAATTTTGCTTCCGTTGCTTTCTGCAAGTAAGCTTTGAGCTTGGTGTAACGTGAACCGGGCATATCGCCGTCGGTGGGACGGATGCGTCCGGAAAACAAATCGGGGTGTACTTGCTGACTTCCCCGTGCTGATAATGAATAGTAATAATATGGGGCTGTACTGTCGCGTTTCAGAAAGTCGAATTGCAACGAGAAGTCGTCATAATAACGGTCTGACGGGACAGAGGATTCCTGCCAAGGCATTTTCTGGCTCATCTTGAACGCACTGCAAAGATGCTGTGCGTCGCGAATCATGGGAATGGGGATGTCACCGATAAATACGGCACCTATGATGGCTTCGTGAGGCCGGGCGTGCAGACCTTTGAGAGTAGCACGGATAGAATCCGGTACACCCCACCGGTCGACTACAGTATAGACTTTGAAATGTTGTTTGGATTCCAATGCCCGGATGTATTCAGCAAGTTCGTGTTGAGCCTGTTGGTAGCTGATGGAATCGATGACGACGGCAAAGCCTTTTCGTTCGGCGTGCAGTGTAGGGCAAAAGAATAGCACGCACCACAGGCTGATAATAGAGTAGATGTTTCTTTTTCTCATAAAACTAATCCTTAAAATTGCAAATATACTCCTGCGGTAGAAAGCGAACGGTTCGTACCGTCGAAAGTATCATCATATTCATTCTTGTCCGTATAGAACATGAAATCCGTGGATATATAAATGCCTAAAGTTATTTTCTTAGGAAGGGGGATAGCTACTTGTGCCAAAGCCCCTATCAAGGCGTGTCCGGAAGCGGCATACTCGAATTGGGGACGGGTGTATACGGCAGAAATGTCTTCATTGGCCGTTCTGGTGTTTCCATTGCCGTAAGTGCGGCTCAACGGTATACGGTAACCGCCATGGACAGACAAGTCCAAACCTGCGGATTTGATGTTCAGGAACTTGCCTGCAGACAGTTGTGTGGTTAGTAAGGTAAATGTTTGTTTGGCTTTTCCGGTGGACAACTGGTGATTGTAGGCAGATGATGTGAATGCGGCCAAAGCGTCTACGAAGAAATCCTGCTTGTCATCTTTCAATCGTTCGAAGCGATATTCCAGTCCGGCGGTCATTCGCTGGTCGTCCTGAATTTTATATTTGCTGAGCGTCTCGTAATATACCAGATTTCCGTGTTCGGTGTCTGTCATCATTTTCTGGTCCCGCCATATACCTTTTCCGGAATGGTAGGATGCCGTCAATACCAGATGGTGACGTGCCTGACGGTGAGGGGAGAGAAGGAAACGGTTCTGAAGCATCCATTCATCCGAAGTATAGTCTCCTCCGTAAAATTTATAGGAAGAACCTCCGTCTGTAGCTTCTTCCGAAACATGCGTATAACGGACTTCCGTGAAATTCCCGTATTTTTTGTGTTCCGGTTCCCATACAAGTTGCAAGGCACCGGTATAATTCAGTCCCTTATATGCGCGTTGGTAGCCCGACACGTCGTTCGACGAGATTCGGTAATAGTCCCCCATACCTTTCATCAGGAAATAGCGGTGGCTATTGAGCGGATTGACCAACGTATAGGCGATGTCCGAATTATAAAAGGAAATGCCGGCCGTAGCACCCAGTGCCCATTGGGAGTTCAACCGATGCTCCGCTCCTACGTAAATAGGCAGGACGGTGGTATTGGTTTTGGGGCGAGGGTCTGTCTGGTCGGACAGGCTTCCTAATGTCAATCCGATAGAGATTCCCCCTTTCCAGGATTCATTCCATGCATAAGAGGCCGTCATGCCCATTTCAAAAGATTCCGTGGTAGCGTCGCTTGCCACTGAATCGCAAAGCACAAATGGGTTATCGGGGTTGAGAAAAAGGGTGGAGTTCCACTTCTTGTCTTTCTCTTGTAAATTGCGGTAACTGATGAAGCCCGACACGTCTACCTTGCCCAGATTTTTAATTCCCCCCATATAAAACTTGAGATGATTCGATTGTCTGCCTTCATCCACCGGTCGGTAACTTCCACGTCCAATCGTATAGTCCAGTTTGGCCACACCCTTGTTTTTGTAGGAATTGAAAGAGATGCGCGAGGGGTTCAGACTGGTATACCGGATATTGTCCGACACATTAGCCGAACTTTCATTCCATTCGCTTCGGCACTCTTCTAAAGATTGCGCATGCATTTGGACAAGAGAACCCAAACTCAACGACAGTAACAGGACGTAACGTTTCATTTTCTTTTCGGATTAAAACAGGGATGGGATTCGCTCCCGTCCCTGTCAGTTTTCATAATTATTCATCAACACTTGTAGGAGTCTCACCCGGAGTCAACGGCTGGTCGCGCAGGAAATCGGCGGCAGAATTGTTGGTGTCCTGATAGTAAGGCCGTCCGTTTTCGATTTTAGTCACTTTCCGGCGGATACATTTTGCCGAATACATCGGATTGCCTTTCACACCGGTGGCATCATCTTGCGGCAAGAACGTGGGGTAGTGGTTCTCGGTTTCCGGATCGTATATGTCTACTGCGTCAAGCACATATTTGCTGGGGATGACCAGATAGGTCATAGTAGTGGAAGAGGTTCCCGGTTCGTACATCACGCTCGACTCCAATGCCGCATAAGCTTCCGGTGTCATGCCTTCCGGTAACTTGGCCAGTACGTAAGACCGTCCCGATACGCCCAGGCCGAAGGCAAACATGTACTTGTTGTTGTGGAAGATTGTTTTCAAGTTGGGAGCAGCGTAATCCACATCGTTAGCATTATAATTCAGATAAATTTCCCAATCGGCATTGCTCAAGTCCGGGCAGCTTGCGTAGTCTGCCGCTTGCGACGCATCCTCGCCATATGCCAGTTTGTGGTTCGTGGCATCGTTGGCAATCAGGACGCTCTCACCCGGCTGGAGGGGATAGTCGTGCCCGTTTCCGGGGAATGCCACTACGGAACCTTGTCCGCAGGCGTAGAGGTCTTCGTAGCCGTTGGCCTGCCACGCATTCGCTGTTTGTTGGTTGCCGGCAGGTGCGGTCAGAATGAGATTGTCCAGATACTGTACTTCGTCTGAGTTGTTGACGATTTCGAAATAACTCTCGTGCATGTAATATTGTTTACTGCCAGAGTTATGAATCGTTTTGAAAATCAAGGAAGACTGCATGACTTTCTGTAGATTGACCGTTACCGGGGTATTGACATAAAGGTCCACCGACGTGCTGCCGCTGAGGTAGGCCTTAGCTTCATCGGCCACCTTGCCGGTGACCGTCACTTTGTACTGTCCCTGCGGAAGTTCTATCTCTTTCGGGTTAGCGTCCAAGGACAACGTGTCGTTTTTAGTGGTCGAACCCAAAATGAGCTTAAGCTCTTCCACGTTAGACGCTTCCACGTCCGACGGAAGGGAATAGCTGACCGTCAGTTTGTAACTCTTCATACCCTCGTCGTTATCTTCGCTACAAGACACGAAGGCAAGGCCGCATACGGCCATCATGGCTATGACGCCATTTTTAAGAAACTTCTTTCTCATGTTTTCTGTTTGTTAAATGTTTATATATAGGTGTGCTCTCAAAGTTTCAGCTTCAGTTCCGCTCCGAAGTACATGTCCGGGTATAGTTGCGTTTTGGCCAGGCTGTGCGGATTGGTGTGCCACTTCTTGGTATTGGTGAAGTTGTTGGCAATGACGGACAGTTCGGCCACACGGCCTATTTCTTTGGTAAAACGGAAACTCAGCAACGCCCATGGCTTGATGACATCCTTTTCGTACAAGTAAGGTTGTGTGCGGTACATGATGCGCGATTTGTCCGCATCGTCGGCATCGGCCGGGCTCCATGCCGTGTAGTGGCCCTGCTTGTCGTAGTATCCCACGGGGTTGATTACCAGGTAATCCTTGTCTTCGTAAGACTTGAGATAGTAGCGGCTGTTTCCGTTCTCGTCTTCGTAGATGGTTTGGGTACTTTCGTACCATACGACCTGTACCGATGTGGTGAATACCATTTTGATGGCCGGGATGTGGGTGATGAGCCGGAACGTGGAATTGAACCGGTCTCGCAGGTTCCCTCCGCCCGAAGGGAGCACGCCTACGTAGTCGAACGAAGAATTGATATAGTTCAGGGGCATGTTCTCATTTTTGCGCTTGATATGGAACCATGCCCCGCTGATGTTCAGCGAGGTGTGCAAGGGCTTGATTTCACCGAAGTCCAGTCCGTACTCGATGCCGTGCTTGTGCGTGGTCGTGCTGTTGGCCGCCCGGCTCCAGGTGTACATTTCGGTGGTCTTCGTCCGCAGGGCTGTATGCTCCGTCCCATCCACGCGGTAAGTCACGTCGCCGCTTGCGGCATCGAATACGGGGTCGGTTGCCGTGGCCGGCACGGTGTACTTGTCATAGTTTTGCCAGATGAGTTGTGACGTAAAGCCCAGTTCGTGCCGGTGGGATTCATGGAAGAATGTGGCAAAACCCTTTATCCTGTTGATGCGGAAAGACAGGCCCGCTTCCCATTTCGTGGAGCGTGCCGGACGCAGGTCGGGGTTAGCCGTATTCTTTACTACGTCCGTCGTGATCAATCCCAAACGGTCCTTTGTTTCCGTCCCGTATTTAGACAGGCTGGCATTGTCGAAATAGGCATAGTCGGGATAGAGGTACATCAGTGTGGGCATCTTGTTGGAGATGCCGAAACCTCCGGTCAGGGCCAGCAAGTCGAAAACAGGATTGTTCCGGCTGTCCAACAGGTTTAGCGTGGCGTTGACACGAGGCTCGGCTACGAGGAAGTGGCTGATACCTCCGCTTTGTTTCCGGTCTACAAACATGTTGCTGACGCGTACTCCGGCTTCCAGCATAAGCCCCATGGAACCCAACCCCTTACGCAGACGGCTGCTGGCAAAACCCGACAAGGTGCTTTGGGCAGGTATGTCCTTGTAGCTCCGTGGACGGAGAGTCTGTGCCCCTTGAGCCTGCGGCGGGTTATTTTCGTCGTAAGTGAATCCTTCACCCCGGTTGGCATCGTAAGTGTATTCTGCGCCGAGTTTCAGGTTGGCATAGTCGTTTTCCGAGATTTGCAAGTATTTGTTTGCCACAGCTTGGGCATACAGGTTGACGGGGATGCCCTCGATGCGGTAAGCCGATGTGTAGCCCACATTACGTATCTGAGCTACGTGTACACCCGGTTCGCGGGCTGTCGTGACCAGTCCGTCGGGATTGTTCACCCAATTGTCGTGGCTGTCTACCGTGCGTGACATTTGAGCTGAGAGATTATAGTCCAGCGAAGAGAGAAAGCCTCCGGCAGGCTTGTAACGCCCACTCACGGAAAGCCGTCCGCCCACGTTGGTGTTTTTGTAATGTATTTGTTGTTCCTCGAACTGGGGATCGTCTTTACGGTTGTTCACGTTAGAGTAAAAGGCTCCTTTTACGTTAAGGGAAAGCGGCCCGAATTGGGCGGAGTATCCGGCTGAGGCCGTGATGCGGTCGTATCCCATGTAGTGCTTGCGCGTATCGGCCCACGACTGCGACCAGTCTACGCTGAAGTTTGCAGCTCCGCCCCTTTTGAGGTTGAATCCCTTGCCGGCGAAGACTTGTTTGGAGTTTGGGTCCGTTTGGAACTTGGCTTCCCAAGGCGTGTGTCCCGCTTTGGTTTTGACTACCACTACGCCCGACGTCAGATTACCGTATTCCACAGAGGGGATACCGCGTATCACCTCCATCGATTCTATATTTCCGGCACTGACGGTGCGTAGGTCTACGCCTCTTCCGGCTGTCGTCTGTTCGCTCATCCCGTCGCTTTGCATGCCGGAATTGGCGCCGAATTTGCTGGGCGATACCACTTGCAGGTTCGATTCGTTGCTTAAAGGGGTGCCGTCTACTACCACCAAGGTGCCTAAGGCATTGTTGTCGTCATCTTCTATTTCGCGTATGTGTGCCTGCCCCAGATTGTTCAAATTCGGATTTTCAATCAGGTTGCCCGGTACGAGCTGCAACAAATCGTTCAGGCTTTTGGGTTGTACGTGGCGTATGGCGTCCTCTCCGATAAGCGATTTAGAGCCCATTTGTTCTTGCCGTGCCGTCACTGTTACATTCTTAAGGTTGAGGCTCAGCTCTTTGAGCGTGACATCCAGTCTTGTTTTTGAGGATTGGATATGCACCGTGCCCGTCACCGTTTCATAACCTACAAAGGAAACACGGTACTGGTAGGTACCTTCTTTCAGTCGGGTCAGCTTATAGTGTCCGTTCCGGTCGGTATGGGAACCTATGACGTTGTTCAGGCTTACCGTAGCTAACTCTATAGGTTTTCCCTTTATGTCGCGCACGGTTCCTTCCAATATATTTGAAGCATTTTGAGCAAAAGACGGGAGAGAGAAGAAAAAGAGTAGGATGATGCCGAGAATGGGATTTTTTCCTTGTAACATGACGTTTAATTTTTGAGGTTACAAAATTATCCCATTCGAGAATGTTCGTCAATACTTAAATATCGGTATATTTTGTTGTGTATCGGGTGTATTGTTCGGATATAAGTCATTCCGTTACGCAGGAATAACTTATAATAAGTATATTTACTAAATATCTTTAAACGGGAATCCGTCAAGGCCGAAGGAAATCTTCAGCCAAAGACACGGCATGTCGGAAAGCCGTATCCTGTCCCGGTACGGTGATGAACAGATGGACGGTGCCTGGCAATACTTCACGGTGCGCTGTCACGCCGAGGCGTTTCACGTGGTCGGTGAATTCTTTCCCTTGGTCGCATAAGATGTCGCGTTCGGCAGCCACGAGAAGCAGTCGGGGCAGACGTGAGAGCAGGCTGTCCGGGCAAAGGGAGGGAGATATGAAAGGATGTTTGGCTTGACCGCGTGTGTAGGCTTGATTGAAGGCCTCCATCAACGAACCGTCTAATGCTGCTCCCTTTTGATAAGTTTTCCAAGAAGGCGATGCGTCGTTCCAAGCAGATACCACTGGGTAGAAAAGCAGGAGAGAGCGAAGAGGCGGCATCCCGTTTTGCAGGTTATGCAGACAGACGGACAAAGCTAAGTTGCCTCCCGAACTGTCTCCTCCGACGGAAATGAGTTCCGGTGAGCTGCCCCATTCCAAAGCTTTTTTGCGAGCCAATTTTACGGCACGTATACAGTCCTCCAGTCCGTCCGGAAACGGATGTTCGGGAGCCAGACGATAGTCTACTGCCAACACGATTACATTGCCCGTGGCGGCTAATGTCTGGCAAAACCGGGCGCAACTGTTAATGCTTCCGAATGTCCATCCTCCTCCATGCAGGTAAATGAGGAGAGGCAGAGGACTTTGATTCTTTTTTACGGGAGTGTACAGACGCAGAGCCGGAGTGATATAGATGGCATTTACGTCGGTTGGTAAAGGTGTAGGAATATTACGTGATGCCCGGATGCGAGTGAGGGGTACGGTGTCGCCTTGTATGGCTTGCAGTATGGCTTGGGTCTGTTGTTCCTGTAACCCGTCGGGCATGGCTGACAAGAACCGGTCGGCTTCGCGACGGAACGCATCACGGTCTTTTTCTATGGAGCTTTGGCCGTAAACAGTAGGTAAAGTACCTAACAGACTAAAGCATATCAGAAGTATAGTTCTCATTTTTTGTTTTGAACGACTTGTTACTATTTATCGTATAAAATAAAAATCGCAACCATTCCTTTGCCGGATGATTGCGATTTTTTTCGTACTCGAAGCGGGACTTGAACCCGCACAGCCGCAATGGCCAAGGGATTTTAAGT
>ERZ1027139.425-NODE-425-length-13768-cov-10.170787_pt1 | contig 13768 bp, 7 predicted proteins | sample MGYA00519277_ERZ1027139 | MGnify/ENA primary metagenome ERZ1027139 (study PRJEB26926, sample SAMN06164554) | human gut metagenome | biome: ENVO:00009003; feature: ENVO:2100002; material: ENVO:00002003 | host: Homo sapiens | place: USA | collected 2012 ...
TCGTCGGCAGCGTCAGATGTGTATAAGAGACAGATAACAGAGTTCTTCTGCTGTATATAACTTCACACCTGTCTGTAAAACAGTCAGTGGTGTATCTGCCTTCTTTCCTCTGCACAGTATTATTTTCCCCATTGTATTTCTCCGTTTCCTGATGTTTTCCACATTCTCAGCTTCTTAATACAAGTTCTTTGCTTATAACTTTTCCTGAACTTTTGACAAACTCGCCAAATCCAAGATCTTTTATTGTAATATTACACTTGTCAGAATCTGCAAAGCTTACGCTCACAGATACTCTTGTTGTTTTCCCTTCCCTGAATGGAATTTCACTTATATCAACAACTTCATCATAATATTTATTCTCAGGTGTTATTATTTTAAATGTAATGCTTCTCATATCCTCAAGTATACATTCCACAGTCCGTCCGGCAGTATACCAGTTACTTCCCGGTCTTACCAGCCTGAATCTCATTGGCTTTTCATATGACGAAATATCTATTTCTATACCACATTTCACATGATTATCAAGAAGCATTATGACATTCTTAAACACTTCCGGCTTCAATATCTCCATTGCCGCAAAGCATGCACCCTTTGCAAAAAGATTCTGTCCGACAAATGCTTTTCTTCTCGTAACCATAAGCTTTGCAAATCTTTCAGGAAGCTTTTCAACATCAAAACCTTCACCTGTAAGATATGCCGCCGAAACATGTCTTTTAGAAAAATACTCTTCTGCAAATGTACACAACTCATTCTCAGCCTGTCCAAGTTCTTTGCTTATCACAGCTTTTTTTAATATATCAGATGTGTATCCTGTATGTTCCTGAAGCAGATAGTTACTATTGTCATTCTTCCTGACTGCAAGATAATCACACCTTATTCCTTCACTTGTGTAGTCAAACAGTGCCACACCGGCAGCATGGAGCTCACTTTTCTGTCTGTACGCATAATATGCAAAGCTTTCGACTCTGCTTAATACCTGCCATCTGCCATCTGATACACCACATTTTTTAAGAGTATCCCTGACAGCAGATATTTCATCAGAATGATAATCCGGAATGGTTACACATATGCTTTGAATCTGTGATGTACCTGTTGCTCGCATACATTCAGCAACAACATTTGCAAGACTGGTCTTTTCCTTTGAATCCTCTGTCAGTTTTACCGTCTGCACACTCCGTGAATTATATGAATATACACTTGCCTGAATTTTACTATATCCTATATCTATTCCTGCTATAAGTCCTTTACACTGCTCCATATCTGCTATCCTCATTTGACAATTGTAAACATTTCTCTTGTGACGTATTCCTCAACACAGTAACTATGCATGAGCTTTTTTAATGTTGTAAGGTCATGCTGCTGTCTGCTTGCAAGACAATCATTAAGCATGTCAATCCTTCCATCTGTGTTCTCTGATGGAATATCCCTATATTCGCAGACTACCGGCTCTGAAGATGTCTGTTCATTGCTGTCATTAACTGTAAATGTATATTCTAATGAATCCCCATAAAACAGATTAAACCTGCATGTAAATATTCCCCATTCGTTAGACTTCATAACCTGCACCAGCCTGTCAGCACCATTAATACTATATGTCAAAGATACTTTATCATCTGGATCTGCTATGTATTCAACAATAGTAAGTCCCTGCATATTGTATGGTAATTCCAGTATTCCTTTGAATTTTTTGAAAAATCCATATATTCTGTCATGTTCACATAATTCATTAAGAACTGATTGTGCAAGTTCTTTTTCAGATGCATCTTCTCTTAACGTAACAGGGTTTCTTGACAGATTCTTAAGCCATGCTACATAACAACACTCTGGCAATCCATATCCATCCCTCATGCACTCCTCTATAACTCTGAATACTATATCATTAGCCTTCTTCTGCCTGAGAAGATAGAATTGTGAATTATAAGATAAATATGCCTTTACTATAAGCATATCAGGAATCTTACTATAATAATCAGCAAACACCTCTGTAAATCTTCCAGTATGCACACCTGTATACATCATCTGGGCAAGAATCCTTTCTGACATATGCAATACATTTACATTATAATTAACTGCTGACTTCCACACCGCATACATTTCATCATTAGTCCCATTATAGTATTCGCACATATAAGAAAGAACAGGTTCATTATAAATGTTGTGTCTGAATATATATTGAGTAATCTCATCAATAATCTGACTATGTCCGTCTGATACATTTGTAAGAATATAGTCAGTCATTTTAAGAAGTTTTGCCGCTTTTGCCATACAACAACCGTATATACCTGCTATCTCATATGCCTGTGAATACATTGATGAATCTATAAGTATCTCTATCAGCTTTCCCGCATCCTTCTTCGTCAGATTATCTGTATCAACATAATTGTATTCATGCCAGAAATCATCTTCTTCATAATAATGATAGTAATAATCAATCATCCAGGCATTAACCTGCTGTTTATACTGTTCACTGATACCCTGTTCCTTTTTTATTGTTTTGTACAGCTTAAGTGTTTCTTGTGTATACTGTGAATTCCTTCTCATTTCACAGATTCTGCTCATAATTATTCCTGAATTGTTCTTTCCATAATCACCTGCAGCCTCAAACACCTCTGCATACTGCTGTATATCAAACACTTTTTCTATATCATAATCAATTGTATCTTTTCTAATCTGTCCGTCAATACATTCAAATGTAATCTCGCAGTCACTTCCATATATACATATATATGCTGTTTCCCCTGAAAGCTCATATACTGTTTCTTCTATAAACTGCGGATATCTGACATGTACATATCTTACCACATCACTAAAGCACTGCATTCTGTACATATATGGCATTTTACTTACAAATGTGCCTGTGTCATCACACACAAGCTGTGTCTTAAGAAGTGCCTTGTATAATACAACAAGATTGTCACTGATATTGCCGGCTTTAAGCTGTTCATACACATATATCTCTATATTTCTTTCATAACCTTCATAGATATTCTTATAGTACGAATCTCTGCCCGTCGCCACATTTGCATATAAAAATGCTTTATCTTCATCTGCAAGAGTATTGTCATATGCAAAATACATCAACACTATCTTTGGTAGCTGCCTGTCTGTCTTTTTAGGCATACTGGCAATATAAAACTCATATAATCTTGTTATTTTTAAGCCTCTTAATACTCCTTTTTCATATATCTCAAAGCAGTTTTCTCCTGTCATGCCCATTCTTACCATCTGGGTTACAAGAACTGTCAGTATCTCGTCTTTCTCATATTTATCATATATCTTTTTTAGTATAATAAGAGTATTAATATTAATATTCTTCTCATTAGCCACAACATCTGCAATCTGCATTGCAAGCTTCTCACTGATAATGTCGTTCCTGCATCCATAATTAATAACCTGCATTTCAAACTGATTAAGCACCCGTAGTAAAACAGGCTGTGCATTAATAATATTCATAGCCTCAATATACATAACAGGGCTTACGCATCCCGAATTAATTACATCCTTTATTCTTACAAGTCTTATGCTCTTATTATCTGAATCTGTACTCAGGTAAAATAGTATCCATAGTATTCTATATGTATCATAGCCATTCTCAAAGAACTTCTTAACCTGTGATAAAACCTGAGCCGTATACTCCTCTTCACGCACAATAAGTGTCGAAACATACAGAAAATAGCAGTAAAGTTCTACATTTTCGCCAATTCTTCCGACTATATCTTTCTTGATATTATTATATATCTGTGTTGCTGTTTCCTCTCTTCCGGACGCCATAAGCAGTTGTATCTGCACAATATCATAAAATACATCTGTGCCCTTAATTCCCCTTATTCTGTCAACTGTCTGCATAGATTCAGCAATCCATTTTTCTTTCTTGATTTTCTTCATTCTGAAATCAAGATAAAGCTTCGTAAGCTTATATTGTGCCAGTTTTTCTTCTCTTCTGACTTCAAAATCTTCCGATTCGTCAGCTTTCTTACATATAACACTCACATTTATCTTTAAATGCTGCATATAACTTACTATATGTATATATCCATAGTTGTTGCCTGCATGCATTTTCTGTGGATTAACTATATATTTAATTACAGCCCTGTCACCTGCAAAATCATCAGTTGATAAGCTGTCTTTCTCTAATTCAATAAAATCTGCATCTGCATATATATCAATCTCTGTTTCTTCTGTGCCACTCTTTATAAGCACACATTCAAACTGCTCTGCTTCATCTTTGTGTATAATTGTATTCTCTTCGTTATCAATGTGCAGAACAACTGCTTCAGTCTTAACATGATTTCTGATATCATCCTGATTCTCTTTCATACATCTGAATACAAATGGTATCTTTTTCTCGCCGGCATTACATACTACTGTAAATGTTCCCTCTATCTCATCATTTTCTTCAAGTCCGGAAGCGTCCACCTGATATTCAGTTATAATATGCGTACCACCAAATTGTTCTGAAAGAATCTTTACCCTCTCATTGTCAGCATAGACCATTCCATAAACCTTATCGGTGGCATCACATATGAAGCTGCCTGTAGCAACTGTATTACACATAATATCCATGGTAATCTGTTCCTCACTGCATGACAGCTTTGGTACTTTGATAATTGAACTGCCTCTTGAAAGTCTGTTTATGTAATCCCTCATTGGAAACTATGCCTCCGACTTAATCTTATCCAAATGTTTCTTAATATCCCTCTCATATCCCATATCTCCCGGCTCATAGAATTTCTCATTCACATAAGCATCAGGAAGATACTGCTGTCTGACATAATGATTAGGATAATCATGTGCATATAAGTATCCTACACCGTGTCCTAACTTGGCACTACCCTTATAATGGGCATCCTGCAAATGTACAGGAACCGGCGCTGTCTTTGAATTCTTAACTACATCAAGTGCCTTATCAATTGCCATGTAACATGCATTACTCTTAGGTGCTGTCGCAACATAGAGTGCCGCCTGACTTAATATAATACGTGCTTCCGGCATTCCGATGCGCTCAACAGCCTGTGCCGCAGCCACTGCAACCTGCAGTGCATTAGGATCAGCATTGCCGACATCCTCACTGGCACATATCATTATTCGTCTTGCAATGAATTTGATATCTTCACCTGCATACAGCATCTTGGCAAGATAATAGCTTACTGCATCAGGATCAGACCCTCTCATGCTCTTAATAAATGCTGATATTGTATCGTAGTGGTTGTCGCCCTCTTTATCATATCTTACTGAGCGCTTCTGGATACATTCCTGTGCTGTTGCAAGATCTATATGTATAACTCCATCATCTGATCTGTCTGTTGTGAGTATTCCAAGTTCAATGGCATTAAGTGCATTTCTCGCATCTCCGTTGGATATATCTGCAAGGAATTCCAGTGCATCATCGTCTATTGCTGCATTGTAACTTCCCATGCCCTTCTTCTCATCATACACAGCACGCTTTATTATTGTCTTGATATCTTCTTTCTCTAGTGGTTTTAATTCAAATATTATTGACCTTGATATTAAAGCTCCATTTACTTCAAAGTACGGATTCTCTGTCGTTGCACCAATAAGAATTATTGTTCCATCCTCAACAAATGGAAGCAGATAATCCTGCTGTCCCTTATTAAAGCGGTGAATCTCGTCTACGAAAAGAATGGTCTTTCTTCCATACATTCCAAGATTGTCTTTCGCCTTGGCAACAACCTCTTCCATATCCTTCTTTCCGGCAACTGTGGCATTAACCTGATTAAACTCTGCACTTGTTGTATTAGCAATTATTCTAGCTAAAGTTGTCTTTCCTGTTCCAGGTGGACCATAAAATATTACTGAGCTAAGCTTATCTGCCTTAATTGCCCTGTAAAGCAGTTTGTCCTTTCCGATTATATGAGACTGTCCTACCATTTCATCGAGTGTTTCCGGTCTTAATCTCATAGCCAATGGAGATTCTGTATTCTTATTGTTTTCACGCATATATTCAAATAAATCCATAACTTATACCTGTTTTAATACATTTGCAATTATCTTAGTTCTGTTCCAAGCCACAATCTTTCAACGTAGCCTATATTGCTGATATCATTTCCCTTCAGTGTATTAGAATAAAGAATATTATCAGCATCATACGCATAGATTCGGTTCTTGTAAAAATATGTTCCCTCTGTATCTGTAACTGCATCTGATTCCAGAATTGCAACAGCTTTGCTCTTAATGTTATCCATATAGTACTGCCTGCCGCCTGAAACATATGTTAAAGCCTTACTTTTATTATACACTTTAGATAATGAACCTGCATTAACATCTGACGCAATGTCTGTAATCTTGTTGTTATCAACTACTCGAAGCTGTCCTTTCGCATTAACATACACTATCTGACCATCTGATGAATTATATATGTAATTCTTTTCCTTAGTCATAGAATCAACATCCACATACTCACTCACTTTAGTTTCTCTGATAAGTGCTGATGTCATTGATGTACCTGAAATTCTGTATATAAGCGAATTGTCTCTATCAAATACATAATCTGCATCATTGTCTGTCTTCTTGTCTATCTTATACGCAGATGCATCTTTGCATGAGTAATAATATACTCCATCACTCTTAGAATACAGCAATGTATCCACATCTTTTCTTGTATTAAGGCTGTCTGCATTCGCTGTATACACACCTGTCATGTTCTCTGACACCGGCCATAACTGCATAACTGCATCTGCAACTGAAACCGGCTTTTCTTTTTTTTCATAATCATATGTATACAATGAGCCTGCATTAGTAAGACATACTATCAGGTGCTTTGACTCATACACATATGCCTTATTAAGATTACCCTCTATAAGAGTTGTCTGTGCCTCAGGCTGTTTCTTAACTTCTTTGACTCTGCTCATGGCGAGGCTTGTTCCATTAGTAGAACCCTCGTCATTAATAATATTAATATTCGTGTATATAACAAGACCGTCATCAGAGATATACATAATCTCTTTCTGCAGATTATCTTCTGACACAAGAACACATTCGTCCCTGCTCCATATGTACATTGAATATCTGCCAGACGAGTTGGACTCATCATATGTTACCGTAACAAAATACTTTCCATTGTCACTCGCAACGCTTAAGATATTCTTACCTGAATCTATCTGTTCCGGCCACTGTGCTGTATAGAAAGTCTTACTGTCTGCCGCAAATATTGCATCACTTTCATCACACACATAATTGCTGTCCAGCCCTGCTATATCATATATCTTTCCGTTGTAGCTTACATAAAGAGCATAATTCTTCTTAGTTGCAAGCTTGTATATTCCAAATGCTGCGACACCAATAAGCACTACTGCTATCAGCGCTGCCGCTATCATTTTCATTCTTTTGTTTACTTTATGTCGTGCAATTCTTATCTGTGGCTTTTCCTGATTACCATTCCTGTTGCCACCTGTTTTTCCGCTACTTTGTCCCTGCTTTCTGCTGTCCGCTTTGCTTCTGTTCTGACTCTGCTTCTTACTTTCTGTCTTGTTTCTGCTCTGATTCTTTATCGCCTGCACGCGTTTTGCTAATGCCTGTCCATAGTCACTCTGTGATTCCTCTTTTTTATCAGAAGAAGCAGACCTCTCTTTCAAAGCCTGCTTCTCCTCATATGCTTTTCTTCTGGCAAGATAATCACTGTTGTTAACTAATATAACAGGTCCATCACATCTCGGACACTGACTGCCCTCATATTCCTGACCACATTTAGTACACAGCATAATTCTTTCCTTTTAATTATCGATTTAAATTCTGTTCTTTTATTAATTAAAATCTGAACTTATCTTCAAAATACGCCTTAAGATCTGCTATCTTTATTCTTTCCTGCTGCATTGTATCTCTGTCTCTTACAGTTACAGCACCATCTTCTTCTGAATCAAAATCATATGTGATACAGAATGGTGTACCAATCTCATCCTGTCTTCTGTATCTCTTTCCAATATTACCTCTGTCATCAAACTCACAATTGTAATACTTAGAAAGTTCTGTATACACCTTTTCTGCACCTTCATTTAACTTCTTAGAAAGTGGAAGAATACCTATCTTAACTGGTGCTAATGCAGGATGGAAATGAAGAACCGTTCTTACATCTCCGCCTTCAAGCTCTTCCTCATCATAAGCTGAGCAAAGGAATGCTAATGTTACACGGTCCGCACCAAGTGAAGGCTCAATAACATATGGTATATACTTCTCCTTAGCTTCATCATCAAAGTATGACATATCTTCACCAGATACTGTCTGATGCTGAGTAAGGTCATAATCTGTTCTGTCAGCGATACCCCAGAGCTCTCCCCATCCGAATGGGAAGAGGAATTCGATATCTGTTGTTCCCTTAGAGTAGAAACAGAGTTCTTCTGGTGAATGATCTCTTGCTCTCATCTCATCTTCCTTCATTCCTAATGCCTTAAGCCAGTCGATGCAGTACTGTCTCCAGTATGTGAACCACTCAAGATCTGTTCCAGGCTTGCAGAAGAACTCTAATTCCATCTGCTCGAACTCTCTTGTTCTGAATGTGAAGTTACCTGGTGTAATCTCGTTACGGAATGACTTACCAATCTGTCCAATACCAAAAGGTACTTTCTTTCTTGATGTTCTCTGGACATTCTTGAAGTTAACAAAGATACCCTGAGCTGTCTCTGGTCTTAAATATACTGTGTTCTTAGCATCCTCAGTTACCCCCTGGAATGTCTTGAACATAAGGTTAAACTGTCTTATATCTGTGAAATTGTGCTTTCCACATGAAGGACAGCATATATTCTTCTCATCAATGAAATTCTTCATCTGTTCCTGTGTCCATCCATCAACTGAGCCGCCGAGATCATATGAATTCTCATCTGCCCAGTCTTCTATAAGTTTATCTGCTCTGAATCTCTCATGACATTCCTTGCAGTCCATTAATGGATCAGAAAATCCACCAAGATGACCTGATGCTACCCAAGTCTGAGGGTTCATAAGAATTGCACAGTCAACTCCAACATTATATGGGCTTTCCTGTACGAACTTCTGCCACCATGCCTTCTTAACATTGTTCTTTAACTCAACACCAAGGTTACCATAATCCCAGGTATTAGCTAATCCACCATAGATTTCAGAACCTGGGTAAACAAATCCTCTTGCCTTAGCTAAAGAAACAATTTTCTCCATTGTCTTTTCCATAATAATATAATCCTCCTAAAGGCAACAGCCTGACTACATCGAACTGCATCGGCTGCTACATAATCTTAATCATTTTATAACATTTAGTGCTGATTAGCAAGAGGGATGATGTCTTAATCCTCCCAAGCTCAATATACTTTCACACTTAAATAGCACATTGTATAATTTTTAATGCACTGCCAACATATATGTAATTCAAAAAATATCAGAAAAGCCAGATATATAACAACTTCTGTTATTATACATCCGGCTTATATTATGCATTAATCAATAGTGTTCTTTTTCTTCTTATCTTCATGTATAACAAATACAATTCCTGCTAATGCCATAAACAACATTACACTATAACCTGCTACATTATACACATCAGCTGTCTTTACACTATCTTCCGCCTGTTCCTTATCACCCGAAATCGTTTCATCGTTTTTCTTATTATCATCACCTGTATCTGGTGCTGGTGTTGGATCCGGTGCTGGCGTTGGATCTGGCGTTGGTGTCGGATCCGGTGTTGGCGTTGGATCCGGTGTTGGTGTTGGATCTGGCGTTGGTGTTGGTCCTGGCGCCGGATTATCACTCTTATTAAGCTCTTCATTTTTTGCACTAATAGCACTTAAAAGACTCTGACCTTTTGTTGTCCAGTAAACTGCATCTACTGTAAAACTGCCATCTGAATCTGCTGCTTTTGCTGTAAGTGTTCCATTTTTATCAACAACAAATACCTGCTGTCCATCTGGATTAACGCCTGCTACCCTTGATGGTGCTTTGACAGCCTTTGAGAGTGATATATTCATATTCTGAATCTGTTGTGCAAAAAGTTCTGCTGTTATAAAACCACCCAGCTTATTGCTATGTGTGCTATCTCCTGCTGACATAACCTGCATACCATTAACAGATTTGCCATTAGCTGCCTTTTCATCTGCTTTGTATGCTTCCTCATACATATTTTTTGTTATCTCAAACCCATCAATAAGCAACACATTCTGTTCCTTTGCAAGCTGTTTAACTGCCTCAACATAGGCGTTATTTTCTGTTACCAGTGTTCCTGTTGTTGTATCTGTTGAATCATGATGTGGTTTGATAGTTCCATCATTTGTATAATAAAGTCTTGATACTGGTGTTACAAGAACCGGTATAGCTCCTACTTCTCTCGCTGTCTCGATATACTGTGTAAGATACCACTTATAAGTACCACCACAATCATACGAATAAAAGCTGTCACCATACTTTGAAGCAAGTGATGATGGTGTTGCCACTTTAGTTCCTGCTGTTACCGGATATATTCCGTTAGCATCTGGTTCTCCAAGTGGTACATATCTATCTTCAAGATATCCTTTTCCATTAGCGCAATCATTGTGACCAAACTGTATAAACAGATAATCACCTTCTTTAATATTGGCTTTTATCTTATCTAATGATCCTTCATTAATAAAGTTACGGCTGCTTCTTCCTCCATTAGCATAGTTCTGTACCTTAACCTTTGAAGAGTCAAAGAATGCCTGTAAATATTCACCCCATGAACCTTCTGCCTGAGCCTTGCCACTCATATACATGCCTGATGCTGAATAATCCTTAACTGTTGAATCACCTGCTAAAAATACATTTACTCCATCACCAAGTTCTATATCTGTTGAACCCGTTGGATCTTCATATCCTTCCCTTACATATGCATCTGCCTTATAACTTACCGCTTCAGACTTTATTCCGCTTAGGTTTTCAGGTACAACTTCAACTTCAATATACTTTCCAATAGCATCTTTTGTGATTTTATATGTATTGTCTACATTGGCACTTGTTGCTTTTACAAGAGTCCTGTTTCCGTCATTATCAACAATATACCAACGGATTACAGATGCATCAGATGCATCATTTGCATTGCCAAGTGAATATACTACAGTAAGAGTATGTCCAGGATATGGTGCATTGATATCTCCATTATCAACAAGATATGGTGTTTTTTCAAATATCACTGTGCTCTCATCAGCAACATAAGCCGAAGGTGTCCAGCCAGAAAGATAATCATTCACAACATCTTTCTTTGCAACGCTGTCATCTGTCACAACTCCTGTAATTCTCTTAGACATATCAACTGCTGTTCCATCTGTATAAACAGAATTATATTCTTTATAGTTTGCTTTTTCTGGTTTGTTACCAGACATATCAAACCATCCTTCATCTTTTATGTAACTGCCATTTATCTTAGTATTAAGGAATGTCACTCTCGCATCCTGTCCCCAAGGTCTTCCAAGATATCCTGCATTTACCTCAAGCTCATCGTTTCCTGTTATAGTACAGTTTCTAAACACATATCCTGTCTTAGTTGCTGCTGTTGGCTTGTGTGCTGTAATATATCCGCCAACAGAACCTGTACTATAACCAAAGAATCTAAGCTCACATCCGTCAAATACTGCATTGCCATCACCAAATATGTAATCTGTATTACCTTCTATGCGACAGTTCTTAAAATACATATTAGTTGCAGAATTACCTGTATATAATGTATCCTGGCTTCCAAGGAATGCACAATCTGTAAATTCTACCTTATCAGCTTCTATAGCCATGGCTGTTGCTCTTTCAGTTGCTGCTTTTGATGTAACATCTGTTGAGTAATTTCTTTCTGGAAGCTTCGTATCAGTTGGACTTACACCATCTTCTATTTCTTCATCTGTTATATATCGATTAAAAGAAGCCTCAAATGTAATTCCATCAGCACTAAATCCAGTTGCTGTATTTTTAAGCAATACTGAACATCCCCACTTTGAAGCAGCAGCTTTATCATACTTATCATATGCATTTTCAACATTATAATAACCTGTTGAATCTATGCTGTAATACTCATATCCAATTCCATAATACCATGTAAGAAGTACCTCTTTACCTGATGACTTTTCATCATTAACAAGTCTTACATAAGGAGTTGATATAACAACCTGTTCTCTGTATGTACCAGGAGCAATATGTACAGTAACTCCGTTCTTTTCATCCGGAGCTGGTGTCATTGCCGATATTGCTGATACTGCCTCTTTTACTGTATTAAAATTAATATTTCCTTTTTCTTCATATCCAACATATATATCAGATACTCTTTCAACCTGCTCTTTATCCTTGGTAGATACCATTAAAATATCTTTAGTCACATCAGCATCATTTACTACTATATGTGTTGTTGTTCTATACCCATCAGCAACAGCTTCGATTGAATATGAACCATTTCTTAACATAACTTCATATCCATCTGTCGTTACTTTTCCTGTATATACATAATTATCATCTACATTCGTAAACTTAACAGATGTAACAGCTGTATTACCATCAAGTCCTGCAAACTTTCCTGCTACCTTATATAACCTTCTGGCAGAAACTTCAATATCTCTGGAATAGCTTACCTGACTTATTATCTCGCCTCCGCTTAAAACTTCATAATCATTAACTCCGATAAGTTCAACTGTATACTTGACATCAGGTTCAAGTGTAGCTGTAAATGCCTTTTCAGAATCAAGCTTAAGAATCACATCATCTGCTAATGAAGATGAATCAGCCACAAGTCTGACTGATAAATTAGATGTATCGTAATCAGCAGCAAAACCTGTAACCTTTCCTGTGTATGTATACACTTTCTTCTCTTCTATGCTTAATGTAACTCCAGACTTTCCTGTAAGAGCTTCATCTACTGTTGTCGAAATATTCTTTGTAGCATTCGAAAATCCATATCCTGCTACTCCTGATAATACTGCTGTATAATTACAGCCTGCTGCAAGTGTAGCTGTAAATGTATTCCCCTTTATATCTGCATCATATGTAATACCATTAGCCTCATCCTTAAACATAACCTTATAGCCGCTTAGCTGTGCGCCATCTATTGTTCCACTTACTGCAACTCCAGGTATTCTAACAATTCTGTTATATATAGGTTTTCCTGCTGCTGCATCTGTATATACCTTATATGATCCACTATACTTAGCCACAAATTCATATTTAGTACCCTTGTTAGTAAAGCTGGCTTTTTCTACCTGTTCATTATCTTCACCAAGATATTTAAAAACAAGTGTTCCTGTAGCAGCATTGCTTGATGCCATGTATACAACTATCTTATCTCCTGCTATTACATTGTTAATGGTAACATTTCTTCTTGTCTCTCCTCCTGTACCATTACAGTAATACATACCACCCGCTGTATATCCATCATCATATGCTGTTGTTGCTAAAGCATTGGTTCCATAGTTTTTGCTTGATGTTGAGAACAATCTGTCATTGGCTATATGATTGATAGTAAGATCACCAAATGTTGTCTCTCCAGCAACAAATTTTCCAGCCTGGGATACATTGGCACAACTATCCCAGTCAGAAGCAGTGATATTATTATTATATTTACTAGTATCTGCTTCCTGTACTGCACCCATATCCCATACGTCAATCTTTCTTTTTGACGCATCTGATCCTGCTGCAAATGCAGCCACATCTATGCTTGTAATAAGCATAAGAACTGCACATAAAAGACTGCTAAGACGTCTTTTAGTTATTCTGCGCATATTGACCTCCCTTTCTACCATTAAAAGGCATCACTATATTATATCTGTCTCTTATACACATCTCCGAGCCCACGAGACCCTAAGACATC
>ERZ1027139.433-NODE-433-length-13598-cov-16.832607_pt1 | contig 13598 bp, 10 predicted proteins | sample MGYA00519277_ERZ1027139 | MGnify/ENA primary metagenome ERZ1027139 (study PRJEB26926, sample SAMN06164554) | human gut metagenome | biome: ENVO:00009003; feature: ENVO:2100002; material: ENVO:00002003 | host: Homo sapiens | place: USA | collected 2012 ...
GTCGGTATATGTCTTGATTGGTTAACGGGGCAAAATTGCGGTTGGGACACTCTGCGCATTTATGCTTTTTCTTGTCACATATTCCTCTACGCCATTCGTTGATGCAGACAGGTTGATAACCACCCTTTTCTGTGGTTTTGCTGAACCATCGTCGTGCAAATACATCATCTCGTCCCTTGAAAAAGTTACGGAACAATGCAATTTTCTCATCAATAGAGAGTTTGATTGGAGGATATATTATGGAAGAAAATGCTGTGCTTTCATCAGCACATTTGATGGTGGAATACACTATACCATGCTGTGAAAGTATTGACTTCAGTTCTTCATTTTCGGCAAGCAGAGCATTGTATTTAATGACAAGCGCATTGTATTTCTCTTGAAAACTGTCCATCTGTTATTTTGTTACCATTAAACCACACAGCAATGCAATTCCAAAACTTAGAAACGTTCCGGCAAGGACATACTCTGTTTTTGCTGTATCCGTGTCTTTGAATCGAAGTATGGATTTTGCCGCTATGATAAAACCGATTGCTTCATATTGCCCAAGGATAACGAATATGATGGTAAGAATTCGTTCTAAATTTCCAATTAACGCTCCTGCATTTTTGATGTTTTCACAGGATTGTGTTTCTCCAACTTGATATTTTTTTAAGACCAACTTAATCAGGATGTTTGCAGGCTTGATGCACAATAATATCGCTAATATGAACAGAGGTATTGAGAAGCTGCCATTGCAATCCATTGATTGGATTGGTAGCTTTGTTGTAGTGTCAAAGGAAGATGTCACTATCATCAATATCGCCCAATGAACAATCTGATCAATCACAAAATTCCATAATCCTTTTGGGCTATATGTTTTGATAACATCTATCACCAGATGGGAAAAAGCAATGGCAAGGGCATAAAATCTGAATTCATAAACAGGAACAACTACCCATGATACCACACCGATAATAAGCGAATGCACATACAGGAACCAGCTTTTGAATTTCCTTTCCTCTTTCTGTGTACAATATTTATCATTTTGCAGGTAGAAGTCGCCTATGACATGTGCCAATATCAGACTTAAGAATAACCAACTATTCATATTCCTCAAAATTTACCTGTTCAAAATATTTTATGGCTTCTTCTATACAATACCATTTTGTGGCTGTAGAAGCATTATTTACACTGGCTTGGGATATACCCAATTTCTTAGCAATGTCTGCCTCTTTGAAACCAAGCAATTTATAGTAAACGACTTCACTTTGGCGCACAGTCATATCATTTAATATGGCATCGGTCAAAAGAGCTATAGTTTGTAAAGGGGCAGATAATTGCTTTTTACTTGTATGAACAGACATCGTTCCCTTATTAAGGGAACTCATCTCCTCAAGCGCACGTCCTGACAGATATATAGCCTCACCATCCCAAATGCCTTGTTCGGTATTCACTATTCTCATATCTCCAATACCAATGGCCATTCGTATTCCGTATGTATGGAAATTTTTCGTCTTTTCATTTTTAGCTGTGGAAAAAGATTTGATGCAGGATTTGATTATAAAGGCTATCCGGAATACGTTTGATACATTCTGCATTACACACTCTATATAGTCCCCTTTTATTTGGCGACCTTCAAAATCAGGATAACTCACTTTTAACAAGCTAAATAATGATTCTATCCTTTGCTTTAATCCTATAGTTTCATTCACGGACAAGGAAGTGGACGAAACTATATCCGCTGAAATTGTTGCAAACATATTATTGTCCATTGATTTGATAACAAAGGTATGAATTTTCTTTTATTCCGCCAAATTATAGACCAAATAACCTATAATCGTAGAATATAGACAAATAAGTCTATAAAGGTAATTTATATACAATATGAGCTATAGCAAAAATCTGCACCATTTCCATAGGCAAATGATGCAGATTATAGAGCAAGACAAACATATCCATTATTTCCTGTACGCCTCCTTGTACCCTTTCATCAGTGTCTTTTCTATGTCAGAAGCCCGGTAGAGAATCTTGCCGCCTACCTGTGTGTAAGGCAGAATGCCGTTGTTGCGGTAGTCCTGCAGGGTTCTCCGGCTTACTTTCAGCAGGAATGCCACTTCCTTGTCCGTCAGCAATTCATCGCCATAGGCAGACGGTTGCCGTTTTTCCAACAACTTTTCGAGCAGGGCCAACAACCTGTCGAAATTCGAGTGGAACGCCTTTACCCACTCGTGGTCCTTTTCTCTGATTTCATTACTCATACACGTTTGATATTGAGTTATACATTATTCTTGAAACTCACTCAAATGGTCGTTCCTTTCCAGCGGGCTTCCTTACGTTTGTCCTCCACGTTTCCGACTACCCGCTCCACATCATCAGGACGGTAGTAAGTCCGGTTCCCGATTTTGGTAAAGGCAAGCGTCCCGTTATCCCTTAAGGTCTGCAAGGTTCTCGGACTGATACGCAACCTGCGGCAGACCTCGTGGTTGTCCATCCATTCACTTGTTTCCTTCCCGCCGTGTTCGCGGCACAGACTTTCCACCCGCTGCACGAAGCGATCCAGCTTGGTGGCAATCTCCTCGAAAGTTCTTTTTTCAAAGCTGATGATTTCCATTGTCTTCTTTATTTTCTAGTTAAACATATATTCAAAATTCCGGAACAGAACAGGTCTTTTACAGCCGATATGCCATCATGTATCATCGTCCTATTCTCGGTTGGAAATATGACTGTTTTTCTGTTCCCACTACAAATAAAAGCAGTAGAAATCACACTGCAATGGATTTTCAGACCGGTGACGATGCGTTGCCCGGAATGACATCATGTTACATCTCAACTGCATACAATGAGCTTTCTTTATAAACAGAATTTGCTTGAACAATCCGGTATGGAGAAATCACTCCGGCAAATCACGGCAGGCAGCACCGACCGCCCAATCAGTATTGTGCATAGGGTAACATAATTGCCACGGTATCTCCATTTGCTTGATTCTGTTCACTATACACATTTCCTTTGCTCACGACAACGAGTCAAGGTGCGCACCGAGACCAGTGAGTAAACCGATTAAAATCAAAAATGTATGGTAACAAAAAAGAAATTGACCAAAGAAGAATGGGAGGCCATGACAGGTACGGATATGTCACCCATACTCCCGTCAGATAGCAGTATTGAAACAGCCCGTGAATCATCATTGAATGATACCGGAAAAGAGAAGTCAGAAGGAACGGTAGAACAGACCGACTTCACATCCGAGAACCTGCAACCATCAACAGGAAAAGAAGAAGCCGTTCCAACGTCTCAGCGTCGTATAAGCAGCAGGCAGAGGAAGCTTTCCCTGGACGAATACCGGAAAGCCTTTCTTCAGGTCCCGAGAATCGAAGACCGCAAGCCCGTGTTTGTTAGCGGCGAGGTACGTGACAGGCTGGACGAGTTTGTCCGCAGGTTGGGAGGACGCAAGATGAGCGTTTCAGGACTGCTTGAGAACATTGCCCGACAGCATCTTGAAATCTACTCGGAAGACTTCGAGCAGTGGAGAAAACTGTGATATTTTCCTGAATGACAGACTTACTGACTCCAGTCATTACAATATTCAGACAGTCTGTAGCCGACCTGAGGGGGTAACGGACAAAACTTCAGTTTTGGGAGTTAGCGAGGTTATCTTTCGGGCATCCCGAAAACCTCGCTCCACTCCCGAAGAGTGGAGGCAATCCGCTCCCGGTGTTCGCAGATTGTGAGAAAAAGAATAATCAAAAATCAAACAAAGAAAATATGAATGACAGAAAGAAAAACAGACCGAGGGGACGCCCAAAAGTAAGCGGAGTGTGCAAACTCAGCAAAGCCGTTACAGTGAAATTCTCCAAGATAGACTATGAACGGTTATGCCGACGCAGCAGACAGGCCAACCTCACGCTGGCGGAATTTCTCCGCGTATCAGCCTTTGAGACGACGATAACGGCCAGGCACTCGGCCGAAGAGACAGCCGTCATACGCAGCCTTACGGGTATGGCAAACAACCTGAACCAGCTGACCCGACTGTCCCATCAGGCCGGGTTCCACCGTACCCAAAGGATAGTGACAGAACTCCTGCAGAAACTCAAGGAGATTATTGTCCGGTACAGGTACGGAGAAAGGAGGCCGTCATGATTGGCAAAATCAAGAAAGGGAAATCCTTCGGCGGCTGTATCCGCTACGTGATGGGCAAGGACAACGCGGCAATTATTGACTCAGATGGCGTATTGCTGGGAAATATCCGGGAAATAACGGACAGTTTCAACTACCAGTGTGAGCTTAATCCGAAGATAAAACAGCCTGTCGGACACATTGCATTGAGTTTCAAACCTGAGGATAAGGCATTGTTGACGGATGAATTTATGGCTAAAATAGCCCGGGAATACATGGAACTGATGGGGATAAAAAACACTCAGTTTATTCTGGTAAGACACCATAACGCAGACAATCCGCACTGTCACCTGGTTTACAACCGCATAGGATATGACGGCAAGGTAATCTCTTCCCAAGGCGATTACAAGCGTAATGAAATCGCCACGAAACTGCTTAAGAACAAGTACGGGCTGACATATGCCGAGGACAAGGGCAAGACTAATGTGGAGAAACTCCATGCTTCGGAGCGTGTGAAATACGAAATCTTCAATACCGTTAAGGCAGCTTTGAGGCATTCCAAAACATGGAAAGAGTTCAACGATTACCTGCTTCGCCGTGGCATCAGGCTGGAATTTGTAAAACGTACCAAGGAGATAAAAAAGCCGGATGACATACAGGGAATCCGGTTCACCAAGGACGGGCAGACCTTCAAGGCCTCACAGATCAGCAGGGAGTTCAGCTTTGCCAGACTGAATGCCCAATTGAGTTGGAAGCCTTCGGAAACCCAACAGGAATCCGAACATAAGGTGCAACAAAGGATACCGAACGGAGGCCATCTTTTCGAAAGTACGGGACCGGGACTGTTCAGTCCGACAAATGGCACCGCTCCCGAAGAGCTGTTATCTCAAGAAGAACTCTTGCGCAAACGCAAGAAAAAGAAAAAGAGGAAAGGATTCGGGCTGTAGCCTGTCCTTTCTTCATTCAAATTATTCATTAACATTAAAATTGCAGGAATATGAAATTGGAAGAATATATCGAGAGCATCTTCGGATGCCTGGAAAGAATCGAAAACAAAATCAACGGGCTGTCCGCTCCCTTACTGGAAGGTAACAGCCCGACAGTTAACAATGAAAAGGAAAAGGATGAGTCCGTGCTGAATGAAGTCAAGAATGGTCATGAGACATTTCGCAAATTGTTGGCTCACATGTGCGAGGGACTTGCCGCCATCAAGAACGATATGATTTCCATGGACAGGAAAAACTCGTCACAGGAAAGACTTGGACAGGTCTTGTCGGAAATGCGTGATGAACAGCGGCAAAATCAGGAGAAAGTGGAAAACCTGTTTTGTGAGACCAATGACACAATCAGAAAGAATGCCGTCAAGACAAGCAACATCAACCATCATTTCAGCCTGAGCATAAAATCCCCGTACATCCTTGGGAGTTTTTCCGTGATGTTCGCGACAATCGTGATTCTGTCCGTGGCTCTCTATTTTTCGGTGAGGACAGATAACGTGCAAGTCGATAATGATCTGAAATATCGTTATGTCAAGATGAAAGGAGAGGCTACACCCGAACAACTTGTAGAACTTGAGAACCTCTTCGGGCCGAACCGGAACAACGGACAAATCAGGCAGATACGTGAGGACGTGGAAGCCTACGAGGAAACTATACAGAGAAAGGCAGCATTGACCGAGCAGGCACGGCTGAAGGATCAGGCCGCAAGAGAACTGGACAGCAAGGCGAAGTCCATCAAGGACAAGTCTATTACGGACAAACCTAAAAAGTAAGCCTATGGCCAGTGTCAAAGTGAAATTCAGACCTTCCACCATAGAGGGGAAGGAAGGTACCGTCTATTATCAGATTATCCAGAACCGTGTAATCCGTCAGTTAAAGACGGATTACCGGATATTTCCGGATGAATGGAACGAAGCTGGAAGCTGTATCATTGTCGGCAGTTCAGAACGAAGCAATCTGCTCCTTTCCTTACAGGAACGCATGGAGTGGGACCTGAAACGGCTGGACATGATTATCCGCCAACTGGATAACCGGAAAGTTGCATATACGGCAGATGATATTGTCGCTTCTTTTCAGAGCACTACAGAGGGACAGTCGCTTTTCAACTTCATGCAAGGCATCATAGCCCGTCTCAAACAGATGGGCAAGATACGCACGGCTGAAAATTATTCCTGTACTCTGAAAAGTTTCATGCAGTTCAGAGGGGACAGGGATGTTCTGCTGTCCGAAATTGATTCGGATTTGATGCAGCTTTATGAAGCCTACCTTCATGGGAAAGGAGCCGTACGGAATACCAGTTCATTCTACATGCGTATCCTTCGGGCGGTATATAACCGTGCCTTGGAAAAGGAACTGATGGAACAGCGCAATCCTTTCAGGCATGTCTATACGGGAGTGGACAAGACCGTCAAGCGTGCAGTTCCCTTATCCGCCATCAAGCGTATGAAGAATCTGGACCTGTCCTTACAGCCTAATCTGGAATTTGCAAGGGACATGTTCCTGTTCAGTTTCTATACCCGTGGCATGTCGTTCATAGATATGGCTCACCTGAAAAAGAAAGATCTTCAGAACGGCTTCTTATCGTATCGCAGACGAAAGACCGGGCAGCAGCTGGTTATCAGGTGGGAAAAATGTATGCAGGAGATTGTCGGCAAATACCAGAAAGACAGCCTCAGTCCTTATCTTTTGCCGGTATTAAAATATCCTTTTGAGGATACGCACAAGCATTACAGGAATGTCATGTCCGGAATAAACCGGAATCTGAAAGAAATAGCCAGACTGGCCGATATATCCGTTCCTCTGAGCATGTATTGTGCCCGTCATTCATGGGCAAGCGCAGCCAAAGGCAAGAACATTCCGATTTCGGTTATCAGTGAAGGGATGGGACATGATTCTGAGGCGACCACACAAATTTATCTGGCCTCATTGGATAACTCCGTAGTAGACAAAGCCAACGCACAAATTCTGAAAAGTCTGTAGGATTGGAGAACGTTTAGCAAAAGCATTCATTTCTTAGACAGAGGGACTCACTCTTGCGCAAAGTTATACATTTTATTGAAAATCCTGCAATTCCGGTCGTTGGATTTTCATCCGGAAGTCATTGAATTTCAACTGTAGTTTAGCAATCCTACATATAATTCATCAGCAAATCAGCCTTATAGCCTGAAATCTCCCTCTGTCTAAGAGAGAATAAATTCATGTATTGTATTTTGTTTGGAGGGGCTTTGTATTAAATATAAAATTATGAGTACAAAGTTTTTCAATAATATACCGGGTAATACTCTTTTTGATAAGTTGAAAGGTATTGCGGCGGAGATGGTAACATTTGAACGCTTTTTAGCTGTTGTGGGCTTCTTTCGTTCATCTGGATATTTCAAGTTGCGTAAAGAATTAGGTGATATATCAGAAATCAAGATATTGGTAGGTATCAATATTGATGATATTTTCCGAAAGCATAACAAGGCTCTTTTGATGCTTGCTGATGAAGATAAAGCAAAAGAAATCTATCACAACGGTTTCAAGGAGGATATTGTAAACGCTCAATACTCACCCGAAGTAGAGGAAGGCATATTGCAGATGTGTGAAGACCTTGTTTCCGGACGTTTGCAAATGCGTATTCATGCAACCAAAAATCTGCACGCTAAATTCTACTTATGCCTACCACAAAACCATAGCGAGAATAGCGACGGTTGGGTAATAATGGGCTCTTCCAATATCTCTGATTCGGGTTTGGGGATCAAACAGCCGCCACAGTATGAACTCAATGTGGCAATGAAGGACTTTGATGATGTAAAGTATTGCTCAGATGAATTTTGGACTTTATGGAACGAAGCTGTTCCATTGACAGCAAAAGATATTGAAGAGTACAAAAAGAATACATACTTGGGCTATCAGCCTACTCCATACGAACTATACATCAAAGTACTTATTGATACATTTGGTGACCAAGTGGAAGATGACTTTTCCATTCAGTTACCCGATGGTGTCAAGGATTTGAAATATCAGAAAGATGCCGTTATTCAGGGGTATCAGATGCTGATGCAGCATAATGGTTTGTTCCTTGCTGATGTTGTGGGGTTAGGAAAGACTATGATTGCAACGATGATAGCCAAACGTTTTGTAGAGGCTAACGGTAAAAATACCAATATCCTCGTTGTATATCCCCCGGCATTGGAAGATAACTGGCGAAATACATTCAAACTTTTCGGAATATACAAGAAAACTCAATTCGTTACTAATGGCAGTCTGTCAAAGGTTCTTGAAAGTAAAGACAATTACAAGGACAAAGAGGAATTTGATTTAATCATTGTCGATGAAGCCCATGGTTTCCGCAGCGACAGTTCTGGCAAATATGATGAGTTGCAAAAGATATGCAAATCTCCCTGCCTGAATATGGGCTTGTTGAAAAGCACTCAAAAGAAGGTAATGCTTCTTTCTGCTACACCGCTCAACAACCGCCCTGATGATTTACAGAATCAGTTACTATTGTTCCAAAATAGCCAAAACTGTACTATTGACGGAGTTCCCAACCTCAAAGGTTTCTTTACTCCGCTTATCTATGAATATAAGAGATTGATGCGAGAGCGTGACCAGCGTGATGTTACTGCTGAGGTGGATAAAATCTATGAGCAGATACGTAGTAAGATTATTGATAAGGTAACAGTACGCCGTACACGCAATAATATTCTCAACGATCCCGATTATAAGGCAGATATTAAATCACAGGGTATCATATTCCCAAATATTCTGCCACCGAATGAATTGGAGTATGTAATGGATTTAGATACAAGCAACCGCTTCTATGAGACGCTTAAGCAATTGACTGATGGAAAAACGGATGAAAATCCAGAAGGCAAGGGACTGACCTATGCCCGATATCGTGCTGTTGAATTTTTGAAACCTGAATATCGTAGCAAGTATAAGAATGCTGTACATATTGGTCAGACATTGGCTGCCATTTACCGTGTTCATATGGTAAAGCGATTGGAGAGTAGTTTCTATGCTTTCAAGAAGTCGCTTCGAACACTTCTTCGTATTACAACTGATATGATTAAGATGTTCGATGAGGACAAGGTGATCATCGCCCCCGATTTGAAGGTGAAAGACCTGCAAGCAAAGAATATGGAACTTGATGAAATTATCGAGTATGCCATTGCAAAAGGATATGCAACTGAAGATATTCTCTTCCCAGCCAATGCTTTTAGTTCTGATTTTCTTGAAATGCTCCATCATGATCGTGAGATATTGGAGCAACTCAATGCAGATTGGGCGAAAGAGAATGATGATCCGAAGTTTGACAAGTTCCGAGAAAACCTTACTAATGTCTTTTTTGATACGACCATCAATCCATCTGGCAAATTGGTGTTGTTCTCTGAAAGTGTCGATACATTGAATTACTTATACGATAGATTGACAAAAGAGATAGGTCGCACAGATGTTTTGATGGTAACAGCAAGCAACCGCAACCGCTTGGGACAGACTATCAAAGAGAATTTTGATGCCAATTTTGACAGTAAGTCAATGAAGTACAACATCATTATTACTTCTGATGTATTGGCTGAAGGTGTGAACTTGCATCGTTCCAATGTAATTGTCAATTACGATTCACCTTGGAATGCCACACGTTTAATGCAGCGTATAGGTCGTGTAAACCGTATCGGTTCTGTTGCTACGAATATCTATAACTATATGTTCTACCCATCGCAACAGGGCGACAAAGAAATTCAACTCTACAAAAACGCTCTTGTTAAATTACAGGGTTTTCACTCTGCATTTGGCGAAGATGCTCAAATCTACTCAAAGGAAGAAATTGTAAAGGAATTCCAAATGTTTGACAACAATGTAAAGGACAGTATCGATAAGAAAATTGCCCTATTGCGTGAAGTGCGTGAGCTCTACAACAGAGACCGTAAACTATATCACAAGATCAAAGCTTTGCCAATGAAGAGCAGAGTAATGCGTGATACGGGAAAGCATTGTGGAAAGTCAGTCATCTTTGTTTCTTCCAATGTCAAGACCGAGTTTTATCTGGCAACTCAAACTGGTATTGAAATTATTGACTTCCTAGAAGCAGTAAAGTATCTCAAAGCAAGGCCCGAAGAACAACCATCACAATTTACTAATGATAAACAACACTACAAACATGTCAATAGCGCATTGGCTCAATATACAACCGATTATGTAGAGGCTGCAGATACATCATCTATCAATCGTACAGACCTTGACAAGACTTCGCTTGAAGCTAATAAATTCCTGCGGACCATTAAGCAAATAACAACCGACTGTGAGCTGAAAGCGAAATGCGATGTACTGATGGGATACATCAATGAGGGTATATATGCCAAACTTCCCCGCTATCTGAAGGCTTTATCACGAGAGTACAAAAACGACCGCTCTAAAATGAAGCAGGACGAATATAGCTTGCAAAACAAAATATCGGAATTACTTGGAGAATATCAGACAATGGACAAAGAACAACGCCATGATGCCCAAGATATTTCTAATCCTCAAATCATTATATCAGAATCATTTAAGTAAATATTTTATGGCAGCTACATATACACCGGATATTTTGAGAAAACTATTCCAATCATCTTTCAATCTGACTCAGTGGTACACTTTCCTACAATATTTTTTCAATGCAACCGAATTGAAAGAAGGACCAGAAAAGATCATTGGAAGCACCTCTGATAATGGTTACTATTTGGGAAATATAGATACTACAGACAGTTATCGTATCGGTTTATTTCATTACAATATTACAAAAGGCTCGGTCGCAAACAGGCGTGTAGGGCTACGCAATCTTGTAAAGTCATTCATTAATCCGACTTGGGGTGAGTTTGATGCCGCATTGGTGGTATTTGATAGTGGCGACCATTGGCGTTTGTCATTTATTTGTAATATCAAGGGAGAAGCGACATCGCCTAAACGATATACATACGTTTTTGGTAGTGATGATTTACTATACAGAACGCCTATTGAGCGTTTCAACTTCTTAAAGAAAAAAGGTATTTCATTTGAAAATTTGAAAACTGCATTCTCTGTTGAAGCTCTTTCTGATGAGTTCTTCGACAGATATCGCGAGCAATACGCCGACTTTATCCAATATATTACAGGTAAGCGTTTTGTTAAGGTGGGCAGTAAGTGGGAAGAGAAAAGACTTAGTGAGCCCAATGCTGCATTGATGGGAGCGTTTGACTACAACGAAAAGAAAATCCGTGATTACGTAAAGAAGATGATGGGGCGCATCACCTTCCTTCATTTCTTGCAACGCAAAGGTTGGATGTGTGGCGACCTCAACTATATGCAAAATATGTTTGAGAACTCACTGTACAAGAATGATTATCTCGACTCAGTGCTTGAACCATTGTTCTTCGGCATCTTGAACACTAAACCTGCCGAGCGTGAAGCCCTGTTTGCCGATTACGATTGGGATAAATCGCTACTTAATGAATGGAAAGATATTCCATACCTAAATGGTGGTTTATTTGAGCGTGATAAGGAAGACGAACCCGAAAGTCGTTTCCCAGCTGATTACTTCAAACGTTTGTTCCAATTCTTCAGTGAATACAACTTTACCATTGACGAGAATGACCCTAACGATGCCGAAGTGGGAGTAGATCCAGAAATGTTGGGTAAAATCTTCGAAAACTTGCTTGAAGACAACAAGGATAAAGGAGCATTCTACACACCGAAAGAAATTGTACGCTATATGTGTCAGGAGTCACTTATTGCCTACCTCGAAACCAATACAAGTATAGCAAAAGACAAGATTCGTCAATTCGTACTTTCACCAGAAGAGGGAGTTAAGGATATTCCAGAGAATAAGAAACCGAAACTTCTTTCAGCACTTGAAAATGTTAAGATTTGTGATCCTGCTATTGGTTCGGGAGCATTTCCTATGGGTTTGCTCAATGAACTGTTGCATTGTCGTGAGGTTTTGAGTGGTGACCATTATGATCGTGCCGAAATCAAAAAGAGCATTATCCAAAACAATATCTATGGTGTAGATATTGAGAAAGGTGCAGTAGATATAGCCCGTTTGCGATTCTGGCTCTCTATCGTTGTTGATGAAGAGACACCATCGCCATTGCCCAATCTCGACTATAAGATTATGCAAGGCAACTCGCTAATTGAGAGTTTTATCGGGGTGGATTTAAGTAAACTCACTTACGAAAAAGAATACAAGAAAGACAAAGGAGAGATTTCTCTCTTCGATGATGAAAAAAATCGCTTGCAAAAGACAGTATCGCATCTACTATCTTCGTACTACTCTTGTAACGACCACAATAGAAAGGTGAAGTTACAACAAGAAATTTCCGATACTATCAACAAACAGTTGGAGGCACAGGCATACGACCCAACTATTCTTGCCAGACTCAAAGATATCAATCTTGCCGAGAATAACAAATTCTTTCTTTGGCATACTTGGTTTAGCGATGTTTTCAATCGTGATGATGATAAAAATGGTTTTGATATTGTAATTGGCAATCCTCCGTATTTTTTATATCAAGAATCACATGTTGGAGAGATTGCAGATTTACGTAGTGATAAAGATTATACGATTGCATTTGGGGGTAAATTAAATGCCTACAAACTCTTTATCGCAAATGCTGTAAAAAAACTCCTATCTACAAATGGCATAAATTGTTTTATCTTCCAAAATTCTTTTTTAGGAGATAGACAGGCTGCTAATTTGAGAAAGTATATCCTCAAGAATGACAAGATTATTAAAATTGATTCGTTCCCTGAACGAGATAGTAAGAAAAAGCGTGTTTTTGAGAGTGTAAAGATGAGCGTGTGTATATCATTAATACAAAATACTAAAGTCGATAGTGATTATGTATTCCCTGTATTTGTATGGGACGACAAGCATAAATCATCAGGATTGAGTACTTCTTTCTCTCTTAATGACATTATAGCAATTGATAATATTGATTATACAATAGCACGTTTGAGACCTGAATACAAAACAACAGTCATTAAGTTATTGAAGAAAAAAGGAATATCATTGAAATGTATAGAGGGTGAGTTAAATGTAACATTTCACAAAAAATTCTTTGGCTCAAATATTAGTAACCCAGTTATATTGAAGGGAGCTTCAATACAACGATACTATTATACTCATCAAATGAGCCAAGGTCAAATAGACTATCTCGAAGAAGAAAAATATTTGTTAGAATATGGGAATACTGAGAAATCTGCCCATCACAAATATGAAAGAATTGCAATGCAAGGAATGACAGGTGCTAATGACAAGATTAGACTTGTAATGTCTATTGTGCCTCAAGGATATTATTTGGCTAATTCATGCAATTATATATTGCCATCACACTCAATAGACCTATATTGCTTATTGGGATTCTTAAACTCTAAAACCATAAATTGGTTTTTTAGATGTTTCAGCACTAATAGTAATGTCAATGGCTATGAGGTTGATAATTTCCCTATTCGTAAGCGTCCAAAAATGACGTATTGCACTAAAGCATAATAACACCGACCTTCGCT
>ERZ1027139.448-NODE-448-length-13354-cov-4.411535_pt1 | contig 13354 bp, 10 predicted proteins | sample MGYA00519277_ERZ1027139 | MGnify/ENA primary metagenome ERZ1027139 (study PRJEB26926, sample SAMN06164554) | human gut metagenome | biome: ENVO:00009003; feature: ENVO:2100002; material: ENVO:00002003 | host: Homo sapiens | place: USA | collected 2012 ...
CTTCACGTTCCATGGTCGTTCCGCCCAAACGTCCGGCAAAGAACAAACTGTAGAAGCTTTTATCGAATTGGTAGTTGGCCCAAACGTTGGCTTTGTTGACGAATATATTATAATTGTAGCCAAACTTGTCGTCTTCACCGATCAGGCGGTTGGGATTGTCCAGATCGTTTTGAATCATGCTGGAGTTGTAGCCGTAGTCACGAACGGAGAATTTGTCTACGTCCGTATATTTGTTGGCACCCAGCAAATCTTTCATGGTTTTGTAGTGCATGCCTTTGGTGGTGCTGGCGTTTACGCCGGCTGTGATATAACCGTACTCGTCCATGTCGCGTTTCAGGGTGGAACCGAAGTTGAAGGCCATTTGGTCGTTATGACGATTCTCTACGTAGTACAAGGCTTCGCCCCCTAACGTGTTTTGTTGGGCGTTGGCAAAGTACATGGCATCCCAATCGAGTTGGCGGTGGGACTTTGCGCTGGTCCAGTAATTGTATGCGTTTTGCCAAGTCTCCACATCCTCGTCGCTCAACGGTTGGTTGAATACGTTGCCGCTGATTTGTCCGCTCGGTAACTTTTTGTAGTAATCCGGACGCGGGTCGGCGGCATTTCCACTCCATCCTAAAGCGCTGCTGGCATACATGCTGTATTTTCCGGAGAACGATGTAGACAGCTTGGTTCGTTCGTTGATGTCGAAATCCCAAGTGACAATCGCTGTCGGTTCGAAAGAATTTACCACACGTGCATTACGCTTTTCGCCGTTTTGGTAACCCCAGTTCGGGTTGTAGTAATGGTCGTTGGCCAACCAGTACGCTTCTTCTGTGGAAGAACCCTGCTGGGCACGTTCGGTGGGGGAACCCCAGGTCGTGAAGCTCAAGCTGTGTCGGTCGTTGAACCGTTTCTCGAACCCTAACAAATAGCTGAACGAATTGTAGAACGTACCTTCTACGAATCCTTCATTGGCCCAACGGTAACCGATGGAACCGGTGAAGGCCCATCCGTTGCTCATCAGTCCCGAAGAGTAGGTGTACATGCCTCGTGCACGATAGTTTCGATTGGTACCGGACAACGATAATTTGTGGCCTGTGGCGTATTGTCCGGCCCGTACATTAATATTATCCGCTCCTCCCACCGACGTATAACCGAATTGGTTCATCAGGAAAAACGGGGAGCCTTCACGGTTACGGGTTGCGTCGTTCAGTCCTCCGATGGAACTGTAACTGAATACGCCTCGTTCGGCATCGTTGAACTGGATACCGTTGATGAACATGTCGTTGTTGGAATTTTGATAAGCCCTCAGGCGGAAGCGCATGGGACTGAATAGATAGCCCACTTCAGACAAGTACAGGTCGTTGCCGACTCCTGTGATGGCCGAAACGGTCTGGCCCGCGTCGTCATCTTCATTGAGTTGCGATTCTGTGAACGAAAAGTCCGCATTCTCATTCTGTGCCCGTTGTTGGAGCACGGCCAGAGTGTCTGTCTGTTGTGCGTGGAGCAAGGCTGACACAAAGAATGCCGATAGAATCAAAGTTGTCTTTTTCCCCATATCTCGTAGATTTATTATATTGTTGTTACAAAGAAACACATTATTTTCAAATTAAAGTCATCCCGGACTAACTTTTTGCCATTTTTTTTTGGCTCGGTAGCCGAAAAAAGCCATATTTGTAATAGAGAATTAACAAAACGTTAAAAAAACATCTTATGAAACGAATGTTTATGGTTATGGGCTTGTTCGTGCTGCTGTTTACGGCGGCACGTGCCCAAGAGAAGAAATTCGGCATGTATGCGGTTGGGTTTTATAATCAGGAAAATCTTTTCGATACCATTCATGACGAGGGGAAAAACGATTTCGAGTATCTGCCCGATGGGGCTATGAAATGGAACGGAATGAAGTATTTCGCGAAATTGAAGAACATGGCCACTGTATTGTCGGAGATGGGGACAGACAAGTTGCCCAATATCGGTGCGTCTGTCATCGGGGTGTCTGAGGTTGAGAACAGCCGTGTGATGCAAGATTTGGTGGAACAGCCGCCTTTGAAAGCACGTGGAATGAAGTTCGTTCATATAGAAGGGCCGGACAAGCGTGGCGTAGATTGTGCGCTGATATACAATCCCCGTTTCTTTACACCGGAAAAGTCGTTTCTGCAACCTTATGTATATGAGGCGAAAGACAGTGCTTATCATACGCGTGGCTTCCTGACCGTACAAGGTAAACTGGCGGGCGATGATGTGACCTTTATCGTATGCCATTGGCCCAGCCGTGCAGCGGTTTCATACTATAGGGAGCGTGCAGGGAAACAAGTCCGTATGTTGAAAGACAGTATCAGCAAGGCAAATCCGGAAATGAAAATCATCGTGATGGGGGATATGAACGACGATCCTTTCAGTCCGAGTATGGCGAAAGCTTTGGGAGCCAAGCGCGAAATGAAAGATGTGGGCAAGTCCGATTTGTATAATCCTTGGTGGAACGTGCTGGCTAAAGACGGACGGGGCACGTTGATGTATGACGGCAAGTGGAACTTGTTCGACCAGATTGTAATGACTCCCAATTTATTGGATTTGGATGGTAAGAAGGATTATTCGACCTTGAAGTTCTTTAAGAATGAGATATTCTCGCGCAATTATCTGTTTCAAACCGAAGGGCGATACAAAGGCAATACCAAGCGTACGCATGCCGGCGGAGTGTGGCTGAACGGTTATAGCGACCACCTTCCGGTTGTGGTATATTTGGTAAAAGAGATGAAATGACGCTACAAGCACTCCCCCGAAACGGTAAAATACGCTTCGGGGGATTTTTTTTGTATAAAAGATATGGGCGGGAGATTGGATTTGAAGAAAAATGCCTATCTTTGTCCTACCAAAAAAGAGTGAAACGAATTGTTCTTTTTATAAATTATAAAGATATGGTTAATTACAAAGACTTAGGCTTGGTGAACACCAGAGAGATGTTCAAAAAAGCCATTAATGGCGGTTATGCCATTCCTGCTTTCAACTTCAACAACATGGAGCAGATGCAGGCTATCATTCAAGCAGCCGTAGAGACCAAGTCTCCGGTGATCCTTCAGGTTTCTAAGGGTGCCCGTCAGTATGCCAACGCTACGTTGTTGCGCTATATGGCTCAGGGTGCTGTTGAATATGCAAAGGAATTGGGTTGTGCCAATCCTCAAATCGTGTTGCACCTCGACCACGGAGATACTTTCGAGACTTGCAAGAGCTGTATCGACTCAGGTTTCTCTTCAGTAATGATCGACGGTTCTCACCTTCCGTATGACGAGAACGTGGCTTTGACGAAGAAAGTCGTAGAATACGCTCACCAATTCGACGTAACCGTAGAAGGTGAGTTGGGCGTATTGGCCGGAGTAGAAGACGACGTTGTGGCTGAACATCACACCTACACCCGTCCTGAAGAAGTAGTTGACTTCGTAACCAAGACCGGTTGCGACTCTTTGGCTATTTCTATCGGTACTTCTCACGGTGCATATAAGTTCAAACCCGAACAGTGCCACGTTGATCCCGCTACAGGCCGTTTGGTTCCTCCTCCTTTGGCATTCGATGTATTGGACGGCGTAATGAAGGAGCTTCCGGGCTTCCCCATTGTACTGCACGGTTCTTCATCTGTTCCTCAGGAAGAAGTAGACACCATCAACAAATACGGTGGCAAGTTGGAAGCAGCTATCGGTATCCCCGAAGACGAATTGCGTAAGGCTGCCAAGAGTGCAGTTTGCAAAATCAATATCGACTCAGACTCTCGTCTGGCTATGACGGCTGCTGTTCGCAAGGTATTTGCTGAGAAGCCGGCAGAGTTCGACCCGCGTAAATATTTGGGTCCGGCTCGCGACAACATGAAGAAATTGTACGAGCACAAGATTGTCAACGTTTTGGGTTCTGACAACAAGTTGTAATCCGTCGTACGACATATAAAAGTTAAAGGGCTGCTTTCGGGCAGCCCTTTTTTTATGCTTATCGCATGTTTAGTAGGTTTTCAGTTTTCCTCGCCGTTGTCCGTCAGTTGTTTGATGGCTCCGTTGCTGGGGTAGAAAGTGACTTGGGTGGTGGTTTTCTTGTCGAAGAGCACATTACTCAGGATTTCCACATGGCCGAATTGCCCCATGGGGAACTCCCCTTTGCAGAACTCTCTGGAAGCATTGAATACGCTGACCGCCACTCGTTCAGGTACATTATAATATACTCCTTCCTCCATTTTACCTTTCTTTTTTGCAGCCTTTTCGTCCACGACGGGCTGGGGGAGGGTATTCATGTTTTTCAAAGAGAGGTAAACCGGCTCGCCGGATAAATCGTCATTGTCCACTACGCCCAGTTTTTCCGAGAAACGGAACAGCACCATCCGGTCTGTAAACTCCGCAGGCGTGAGTTCTATGGTGAAAACCTCCGTACTGGTGTCCACAGTGCCCTTGAAGAGTTGTGTAAGGGCTGTTTCCTGCATCGTCAATTGGTCGAGCATAAGTTTGAGTTGAGCGCCATCCTTCGGCATGTTGTCCGCTTCGCCCTTAATCAATGCCGTGCGGCTGTCCCGGATATCATAGATTTCTTCGGCCGTCAGTTCGGCTATTTTGGCATTGCTTCCGGCAGAAAGGATTTCCTGATTCATGTAATCTCTGGGATTGAGTCTTTTAGGAGCATCATTTCCTTTCGGTACGGCCGGTAACGGTTCCTCTTCCCCGTCGGTATTGATGGACAGGAGGATGCCTTCGGAAGTGAGACCTACCAACGGAGCTACGGTTCTCTTTTTAAGCTGTATGCTGTAAACTTTTTGAGGATCGGGTACTCCGTAGGGTACCATATCTATACTTTTTATACTCCACTTCGTGTAAGGTTCCTGGTTTATTTGGGACAAACGGAGATAGCGGTCTGCATATTTGCTGAATTCTCCGGGGGTATAGACTTGCTTTTCGGCCACGACGACCAGACGAAGGGCTGTACGGGGCAAGTAATAGGTTACGCCCTCCACCGTGGCGCCGGGTACGTACGGGCTTACTTCGGTTTGTGCGACGGCACCGAGTGTGCAAAGTGCCAGTCCGCATAACAGGGTTCTTGCTTTCATAAACTTTATTTTTATCAGTATTTATTCTTTTAACTTCTTGAAGGCTTCGGGGAGCGCGTCGATGATGTCGCTGGCTATCATGCTTTCTTCGCCTAACCTTTCGCGTGCGATGTCACCGGCCAGGCCGTGCAGATAGGTGCCCAACTGGCAAGCTTCATTGGCCGTATATCCCCGTGTCAGTAAAGCCGTAAGGATGCCGGTCAGCACGTCGCCGCTTCCGGCTGTGGCCATGCCTGCATTGCCCGTGGGGTTGATGATGACGCGTCCCGTCGGTGTACAAATCATGCTGTTGTGTCCTTTCACGATGACATATAATTGCATTTTGATGGACAGCTCACGGGCTTTTGCCATACGGTCGTAACTGTCGGTACATGTTCCCACGAGATTTTCCAGTTCCTTGGGATGCGGAGTGAGAATCGTGTCTTGCGGGATTTCCGGAATCCATTCCGGATGGTTGCCCAGGATATTGAGCGCATCCGCATCGAGTACCATTTCGCCCGGATGGTTACGGATGAATGTACGCAGAGCCTCTGCCGTTTCTTCGTGTGTGCCCAGTCCGGGACCCATGGCCAGAGCGTTGTAGTCGTAGGTACTTATGGCTTTCGACACCCGGATGTCGGACAAATCATGGCTGAGTATGGCTTCGGGCACACTGCATTGCAGGATGTTGTTGTTCATGTCCGGCGTATGGACGGTCAGTTTGCCCACTCCGCTTCTCAGGCAAGCCTTTGCCGCGAGGATGGTTGCGCCTCCCATGCCGTACTGTCCGCTTACGAGCAGGGCATGCCCCATGCTGCCTTTGTGGGCGAAAGGGTTACGCGGTTTGAGTATCTTTTTCACCTCTCCCGGCTCTATCACCGTAATACTACAGTCGATAGCCGCCAGTCCCTCGGCGGAAAGCCCGATGTCCATGGGGTTTACTTCACCGAGATATTTCTGGTTCTCGCCGAAAAAGAAGGCCAATTTAGGAAGCTGGATGGTCAGGGTCAGGTCCGCACGGACGATGGCCGACGAATTATTGTATGTGTTGTCTTCGCTCATCAGGCCGGACGGGATGTCGATGCTCACCACTTTGGCCGGACTGGCGTTGATTCTTTTCACGAGTCCGGCATAGCCCCCGTCCAAAGGCTTATTCAGTCCGGTACCGAACAGTCCGTCTACGATGACGTCTTTTTCGTCCACTTCAGGGAAAGAAAACTGGGAAGATACTTCGGTGAACAGCAGTCCGGCCAGGTTTTCCAACCGTTTCTTGTTGTTCAGGCAATCGTCGCTGAGACGTCCCGTGATGTTAAACAGATACGTCTGCACCGTGTACCCGGCGTTGCAGAGCAGGCGGGATACCGCCAAGGCATCGCCTCCGTTGTTGCCCGGACCGGCAAACACGATGAAGCGAGTGGCGGTGGTCCAACGGCTTTTCAATTCGGCTGCAATCGCTTTTGCGGCACGTTCCATCAAATCGGTGGATGAGACGGGTTCGTGTTCGATGGTGTATTTATCTAATTCTTTAAACTGGGTCGAGGTGAGTATCTTCATGACAAATAAAACTTCGTTTTCTTTCGTATTTTTTGGGTTTGGTACTGTTTTTGGATAAAATAGGAGGCGGTTCGGCATGTCCAAACTTGAAAAACTTTGTTTTTCGTTTGCCTCTGCGCTCACCTTTCACTATCTTTGTACGCAAAATTAGCAAAAAGATATGGAAACACTTCAGATAAAGGATAAAAAATTTGCCGTGTCGATACCTGAGGCTGAAATATTGAAACAGGTGAAGCGGGTGGCTGGAGAAATCAACCGTGATTTGGCCGGTTCGGAACCTGTTTTTTTGGCTATATTGAACGGGTCTTTTATCTTTGCGGCTGATTTGATGAGGGAAATCGAGCTTTCTGCACAGATTTCGTTTGTCAAGTTGGCTTCGTACGTGGGGACGTCTTCAACCGGTTCCGTCTGTGAGATGATAGGACTGAATGTCGATATTTCCGGACGGGATGTCGTGGTTGTGGAGGATATAGTGGATTCCGGACTGACGATGAAATACGTGACGGAAATGTTGGCGAAGTACAATCCCCGTTCCATTTCCATTTGCACATTGTTGCTCAAGCCCGGTAATTTGAAGGTGGATTTGGACATTCCGTACAAGTGTTTCTCCATACCCAACGATTTCATTTTGGGGTATGGGCTGGATTATGACGGTTACGGGAGGAACACCCGTGACATTTACACCGTCGTGGAATAGGCCGGCAGTTTCTATTGTCGGAAAAAGAGGAGAAAGATTGTTTCAACCAATACAAAATAACAACGATGAAGAATATTATTATTTTCGGTGCTCCGGGATCAGGTAAGGGCACTTACAGTGACGAGATTGTGGCAAAATACGGCATGGGGCACATTTCTACCGGTGACGTGTTGCGCGGAGAAATCAAGAACGGTACGGAACTGGGCAAGATTGCCAAGGGATATATCGACAACGGCCAGCTCATTCCGGACGAACTGATGATCGACATCCTGGCCAAGACATACGATGCACAGACGAAAGGCCAAGGGGTGATATTCGACGGTTTCCCCCGTACCATCGCTCAGGCCGAGGCTTTGAAGAAGATGCTGGCCGACCGCAAGGACGACATGGGCATGATGATAGAGTTGGTGGTGGACGAAGAGACGCTGATGGCCCGTTTGCTGAACCGTGCCATCGAGCAGGGACGCGCCGACGACAATGAAGAAACCATCAAGAAGCGTTTTGACGTGTACCGCAACCAGACGGCTCCTTTGGCCGAGTGGTTCGAGAAAGAAGGTTTGCGCCACACTTTCAACTGGAAAGGTTCGAAAGAACAGATGCTGGCGGAAATCTTTGAAGCGATAGACGCTGCAAACAAATAATCTATATGGCAGAATCCAATTTTGTAGACTATGTGAAGATATACTGCCGCTCGGGTAAGGGGGGACGCGGTTCGGCGCACATGCGCCGGGCCAAATACGTGCCCAATGGCGGACCGGACGGCGGAAACGGCGGCCGTGGGGGTAATGTTTACCTTCGCGGCAACCGCAACTATTGGACGTTGCTCCATTTGCGTTATGACCGGCATGTCTTTGCCGGCCATGGCGGGAACGGCTCCAAAGCCCGGTCGTCGGGCAAGGACGGTGAGGACAAGTATATAGACGTGCCGTGCGGAACGGTGGTCTATAATGCCGAGACGGGAGAATACCTTTGCGACGTGACGGAGGACGGGCAGGTCGTATTGCTGCTGAAAGGAGGCCGGGGCGGTCTGGGCAACTGGAATTTCCGTACAGCCACCAACCAGGCGCCGCGGTATGCCCAACCTGGGGAGCCGATGCAGGAGATGATGGTCATCATGGAATTGAAGCTGTTGGCCGATGTCGGCTTGGTAGGGTTTCCCAACGCTGGGAAATCCACTTTGCTGAGTGCCGTGTCGTCCGCCCGTCCCAAGATAGCCAATTATCCCTTTACGACACTCGAACCCAGCTTGGGCATCGTGTCCTACCGCGACAACCAGTCGTTCGTAATGGCCGATATTCCCGGCATCATCGAGGGAGCCAGCGAGGGAAAAGGGTTGGGGCTGCGTTTCCTGCGCCATATCGAGCGCAATTCTTTGCTGTTGTTTATGGTGCCCGGCGACACGGAGGACATCCGGAAAGAATATGAGATACTGTTGAACGAACTGGCCACGTTCAACCCCGAAATGCTCGACAAGCAGCGGGTGTTGGCCATTACGAAGAGCGATTTGCTGGACGAAGAACTCATCCAGATGCTTTCCGAGAACCTGCCCGACGTGCCTCATGTGTTTATCTCTTCGGTCACGGGGATGGGCATAGCCGAGTTGAAAGACGTGTTGTGGCGCGAGCTGAACAGCGAAAGCAATAAGCTTCAGGCCATTACGGACCAGAGTAGGATTGTGCATAAGAACAAGGACTTGAATTTCCTGCAGAATGAGCTGAAGGCCATGGGCGAGGATGAAGATATCCAGTTCGTGGACGAGGAGGAGATAGAAGACCTTGATGATTTCGAATACGAAGAGGATTGGGACGACGAATCTCAAAAATAGTTCCGGAAAATGCGTGGACCGGAATTGCTGACATACGATTTGGGACAGGGAGCCTGTGCTTTCAGTACGGAGCGGCGCGGAGGTTATAGCGAAGGGGCGTACGCCTCTTTCAATGCCAATGCCTATTGCGGGGACGATGAACGCATGGTGCGGCTCAATCGTGATTTGTTGTGCGAGGCTTTGGGTTTGGAGACATCCCGTTTGATTATACCTCATCAGATACATGGCGCACGTGTGCGTCGTATCGATGAGGCTTTTTTTATGCAGACCGATGCCGTCAAGGCGGTTACGCTCGAAGGAGTGGATGCCGTGATGACGGACGTGCCGAAAGTTTGCGTGTCGGTGTCTACCGCCGATTGCATACCTATATTAATATATGACCGGGTGCATCATGCCGTAGCCGCCGTGCACGCCGGTTGGCGAAGCACGGTGTTGCGCATACCGGAGGCCGTCCTGCAAGCGATGGCCGGTGCATACGGCACCCGTCCGCAGGATGTGGAGGCGGCCATCGGTCCCGGCATATCCTTGGAGGCCTTCGAGGTGGGCAACGAGGTGTATGAAGCTTTCCGCACGGTCGGTTTCCCGATGGGGGAGATGGCGAGGCGGTATCCTGCCGCCGGAGACGGGAGTGGCAGGATGGAAAAATGGCACCTTGATTTGTGGCAAGCCAACCGGGGCTTGTTGGAGGGCTGCGGTGTGCCCTCTACACGGATTCATTTGGCCGGAGTGTGCACTTACCTCCATTCCGAACGTTTCTTCTCCGCACGCCGCTTGGGCATCCGTTCGGGGCGCATTCTGAACGGTATTTTTCTGACGGACTGATTAAAAATATGGATATATGGTGAAGCGTATTTCTATTTTGTGTCTCGCCTTGTTGCTGGCACTTTTGTATTCCTTTACGGGCAGCCGCAAGGAGCGGGTGGATTTCTCGCGTGTGGAACGGCGCATGCTTCATATCCCGACTGCCGGATTGTTCGACGGCACCGGTTATTTCACCGTGACTTCGGCCGACATGGAACGCGACGGTTGGAGTTTTCCGGTGGAGGACGGAGTGTTGTTCACTCCCGATTTCCGTCATGAGCCTGTCGGGTGGTACATCATGTCGCCTGAGGTGAAGCATGAGGTAAGGGCGGCCATGCAGGGCGTGGTGCGCCTGGTGCGTAAGACGGATTTAGGAAAGACGGTCGTGGTGCTTCATCCCAACGGGATGGAAACGGTGTATGCCCATCACGCCAAGACGTTGGTGGAGTCCGGCGATTATGTTTCTGCCGGGCAGTCTGTCGCGTTGGCCGGTGCGGACCATGGCGTGGTCTATACTTATTTCGCCCTGATGGTGAACGGCGTGCCGATGAGCCCGTCCACGCTGGCTCGTCCCGATGGTAGTTTGAAGTTCGATGCCATGCAGTTTCGTCTGGACGAGTCCGGTTATGTCCGTGCTTCTTTCTGCCGGAGGGGAGAGATTGTCGAACGTCCGCCCCGTTTCGACTGGTTCCGGGTGCCGGAACTGGTGGACTTGGACCGCCCCTTCTCGGCCATGGAACGGCAACATGTGGGTGTGGCCACACCGGGGTTGTTCGACGGGGCTTCTTCGTTCACGATAGACTTGTCCCGGATAGGGAAGTGGAGTTATCCGCTGCCCGGTGCCAAGGTGATCAGCCCCTATGGCGGGGCACGCAAGAACCATACGGGAACGGACCTGAAAACGAAGCCGCGCGACAAGATACGGGCGGTGTTCGACGGGGTGATCCGCTTCTCCGGAAAGTATTCCGCATACGGGAATATGGTGGTAGTGCGTCATGCCAACGGGCTGGAGACTTGTTACAGTCACAATGCCAAGAACTTGGTCCGCGTGGGAGACCGTGTGAAGGCCGGCGACGCGATAGCCACCGTGGGTCGTACCGGACGGGCCACGACGGAGCATTGTCATTTTGAAGTCCGGGTGAACGGCGTGCCGTTCAATAGTGATTACATTTTCGACCACGGGCGGCATGCGTTGAGGAAAGACAAACTCACCTTTACTCGTAAATCGAACGGAACCATCTCTGTACGAAAGGATTAAGCATCTTTTTCCCTCCTTTTGAAAAGCTGAAAATCATCTTGCGGAAAGACGTAAATCGTTTGGCGCAGAATGAAAAATCAATCTCAGGCGAACGATTTTTCATTCTGCGCCAAACGATTTAGCGTTCTCTAATGGATGAAAAAAGACCGTAGGGTGATGCCTGCGGTCTTCTCTTCTTGATAAGAAAATACATTACTTTTTATGCCGGTTGGCTCTGCGGCGGCGGATTTCAGCTTTCATTTTGGACGACCCGGAACCGTGCGCCCCCGTGATATAAGCTTTCTTTTTGGCTTTGGTTTTCACTTTGGCGTTCGAGTTTCCGGAAGTCTTTTTAGCGCCTCCTGAAAACACGATGCCTCCCGTGATAACCTTGTCGATGTCGTCTCCTCCGAAGTTCGCCATAAGTGTGCCGTAGGATTAATGGTGGAACAGGCGGACGCCGGTGAAAGCCATCGTGATGCCATACTTGTCGCAAGTCTCGATTACATGGTCGTCGCGCACGCTGCCACCGGCTTGTGCCACGAACTGCACGCCGCTTTTGTGTGCCCGTTCGATGTTGTCGCCGAAGGGGAAGAATGCGTCCGACCCTAAGGCCACTCCGGTGTTTTGTGCAATCCAGGCTTGTTTTTCCTCGCGTGTGAGCGGTTCCGGCTTTTCAGAGAAGAATTTCTGCCATTCTCCGTCAGCCAACACGTCCATATAGTCGTCGCTGATATAAATGTCGATGGTATTGTCTCGGTCTGCACGGCGGATTTTCTCCACGAACGGCAGGTTCATCACCTTCGGATGTTGGCGCAACCACCAGATGTCGGCCTTGTTGCCCGCCAGACGCGTACAGTGGATACGGCTTTGTTGCCCGGCTCCGATGCCGATGGCCTGTCCGTCTTTCACGTAGCATACGGAGTTGCTTTGCGTGTACTTCAGGGTGATGAGGGCGATCATCAAATCGCGTTTGGCCTCGTCGGTAAACGTCTTGCTGGCCGTGGGGATGTTTTCGAACAAAGCCGGGTCGTTCAATTTGATTTCATTGCGTCCTTGCTCGAATGTGATGCCGAACACCTGTTTGCGTTCTATCGGTTCGGGAACATAGTCGGGGTCTATCTTGATGACGTTGTAAGTACCTTTGCGTTTCTCACGCAGGATTTGGAGCGCCTCTTCCGTGTAATCCGGAGCAATCACCCCGTCGCTGACTTCGCGTTTGATGAGGGTGGCGGTGGCGGCATCGCAAGTGTCGCTCAGTGCGATGAAGTCACCGTAGCTCGACATACGGTCGGCACCGCGTGCACGGGCGTATGCACAGGCAACGGGGGAGAGAGGAATCTGCACGTCGTCCACAAAGTATATTTTTTTCAATGTGTCGCTCAACGGGAGGCCTATGGCAGCCCCGGCGGGAGACACGTGTTTGAAAGATGTGGCGGCAGGCATGCCGGTGGCTTCTTTCAGTTCCTTGACCAGTTGCCAACCGTTGAGGGCATCCAAGAAGTTGATATACCCCGGACGGCCGTTGAGCACTTCAATCGGCAGTTCGCCTTCGGTCATGTAAATACGCGAGGGTTTCTGATTCGGATTGCATCCGTACTTTAAAGCTAATTCTTTCATATCGAGTGATTAATACAGAAGCAGCCCGACACGCATACTGCATGACGGGCTGCTTTCAAATTTGTGGAGCTGGAGGGAATCGAACCCTCGTCCAAACAGGGAAACCATACGCTTTCTACACGCTTATCCCGGCCTTCGGTTTTCGTGCGCAAACAAGACCCGAGCCACCCATTTACGCCTTATCCTTTAAGATTTCACCGTCCGTGCAAGGCCGCGGACGACTATCTCCGATTTAACTGCACCACTTTTCCGGAATGCTTCGGAGCCACAGCTTCCGAGTGATGTCTCGTTTCAGCACCTGGTGCCGAAATAAAGGTAATCTACTATACTTCGATCACGCAGCGAGAGCGTAGTTGTTTTCGCCAGATAAATTCTTGGTAACTGAGATTATAGAGGAAATCACCGACCCTCTGCGTGCTTACGTACCATTCCATCCTGCTGTCAAATCCATGTCAACCCCGGATGTTTGAAATGCAAAGATAAGGCTTTCTTTTGAATAAAGGTATAAACAGAGTGTTATTTTTGATTCTATTCTTTATCTGTCTCTTATACACATCTGACGCTGCCGACGACTTAATAGGTGTA
>ERZ1027139.492-NODE-492-length-12426-cov-9.538598_pt1 | contig 12426 bp, 10 predicted proteins | sample MGYA00519277_ERZ1027139 | MGnify/ENA primary metagenome ERZ1027139 (study PRJEB26926, sample SAMN06164554) | human gut metagenome | biome: ENVO:00009003; feature: ENVO:2100002; material: ENVO:00002003 | host: Homo sapiens | place: USA | collected 2012 ...
TGATTCTGGTTTTGTCGGCTTAGTTTCCTTACCAGCATCAACTGTTGTCTCATTCAACTTTGTTGTCTCCTGCGTAGCTGTTGTTTCGTTTGATTCTGGTTTTGTCGGCTTAGTTTCCTTACCAGCATCAACTGTTGTCTCATTCGACTTTGTTGTCTCCTGCGCAACTGTTGTCTCGTTTGACTTTGTTGTCTCCTGTGCAACTGTTGTCTCGTTTGACTTTGTTGTCTCCTGTGCAACTGTTGTCTCGTTTGACTTTGTTGTCTCCCGTGCAGTTGTTGTCTCGTTTGACTTTGTTGTCTCCTGTGCAACTGTTGTCTCGTTTAACTTTGTTGTCTCCTGTGCAGTTGTTGTCTCGTTTGACTTTGTTGTTTCCTGTGCAGTTGTTGTCTCTTCTGACTTTGTTGTTTCTGATGAAGACTGTGCTACAGATGTTGTTTCCTTTTGTGTCGTCTCCTGCTGTTGATTATCTGATATAAAATGCATTTGTCCATTGACATTAACAAATGACTTAGAAATTGCTCTTCCATTACATGTAGATGTTAAGGTAATATCTGCTTTTGGTGCAACAACTATACCACATACCTCACCTATATTAATATTACCAGTTACATTAACAGCATTGAAAATAACCGTGTCTGATACATCAACATCTGTTAATCCGCCTGTATTCTTTCCATTAATGCTGAATCTTTTAATGTCTGCATCACCATCACCGCCAAGCAAATTAATGATAACAAACTGTCCCTGTGCTTTATTTGTTATGTTGAGCTGTCCTTCTCCATAATAAGATGAAACTTCTTTTCCCTGCCAGTCAATATAATTATTAGCATACATATTTACCACTACAATCTGCTTATTCTTAAATGAAGAAAGATCAATCTTTCTATCATCATAAGCACCAATAACTATATCAGCCTCCGAATCTGGTGTATCTGCATACGCCTTGAAATTATCGTATACATTATCAAGTGCTGCAGTTACATCCATATAATCCTCTGCATAATAAACATTGATTGTATCCTTGCAGTTAGCAACATTAATAACAGCACCTGTTCTTTTTCCGTCAGAATCTTTAATATAATATTTATTCTCTCTGGGTTCATAATCATAATCAGTTCCAAGTACAAGATTATTAAATGCATTTCTATCCACATTAACTTCTGATGAACCAGAATTATCAAAACTCTTGATATATGTTGTTCCAACGCTCATATCAAGCCATGCACTCATCCACTGATCTGTTATTACAAGCTTGTTAGTCGCGAAACATGTCTGATTGTGATTACTATTCTTAAATTCTTCAGCAACTACACCATAAGGTTTTGCTGCTCCTAATAATTCATTAAGGACATCCTGTGTTTTCGAGTATGCACCAGCTTTTAAAGATGTACCGGCAAACACAGAACCTGCAACCATTGCAACTGAAAGAACACCAACTGCAGTTTTCTTAACCTTTGCATTCAAACTACTTAATAGTTTTCTAAAAAACATTACTATCCCTCCAAAAATGTCTAAATCAACAGTTTCCCCTTAACTATATTTCTTTTCCCCTCTGAGCGTATAATAGCATTAGTACTATAGTACCGCTTCCCCCTTTGAGGGGGATTTTTTAATTCTACATAAATAAAACAACCCATATCCTGAATCAGTATCATTCTAGTATACGTTCCGGACATGGGTTATATTACACATTATTCAATTTAAATATTATGCTTCAAGGCTTCTGTTCATAGCTGACTCTAACGCATCAATAGAAGCTCTGATGATATCATGGTCAATACCAATACCAAAGTAATTCTTTCCATCCTCTCCTGTAATACCAACATATGCAATGGCACTAGAATCAGAGCCCTTCTTTAATGAATGTTCTTCATAACAGAAGATATCACAAGGCTTTCCAAAGTGACTGGCAAGAGCATTACTTACAGCATCAAGACGACCATTACCGCCATCTTCAACATTGCATTTCTTACCATTCTCATCAATAGTCACAACAGTCTGGATTCCATTAATCTGCTTGAAATGCACTTCAGAAATCTTGAATACTGGTGTATATTTCTTATATCTCTTCTCAAATATCTCAAGCACTTCATCTGCTGAAAGCTCCTTATGATTAACATCTGATACGTCTTTAACAGCATAACCCAGATCTTCTCTCATAGCCTTAGGAACAACCATTCCATAGTTATGTTCAAGAACATAAGCAACACCACCCTTACCAGACTGGCTATTAATTCTTATAACATCTGAATCATATGTACGTCCTACATCTTCTGGATTAATTGGAAGATATGGAACTGTCCATTTATTAGGATCATTTTCAATTCTGTAATGCATTCCCTTAGATATAGCATCCTGATGTGAACCTGAGAACGCTGCAAATACAAGCTTACCACACCATGGATGACGGTCATCAATCTTCATCTGTGTAAGTCTTTCAAATACTTCTGCAAGATGTGGCATATCGGAAAGATCAAGCTCAGGATTAACACCCTGCATATACATGTTCATAGCAAGTGTAATTATATCAACATTACCTGTTCTCTCACCATTACCAAAAAGTGTTCCCTCAATTCTGTCCGCTCCTGCAAGAAGTCCTAACTCTGCATCAGCAACACCTGTCGAACGGTCATTATGTGGATGAAGAGAAATAATAACATTCTCTCTGTTGTGCATGTGCTTAGACATATATTCAATCTGACTTGCAAATACATGTGGAAGTGACATCTCAACTGTAGCAGGAAGATTGATAATACATTTCTTATCAGGTGTTGGCTGCCAGATATCAACAACAGCGTTGCATACCTCAAGTGCATACTCTGGTTCTGTTCCTGTAAAGCTCTCTGGACTGTATTCGAAAAGGAAGTTTCCTCCATCAGCTTCAGCAAGTTCCTTTAATAACTTGGCACCTTCAATAGCAATCTGCTTAACTTCTTCCTTAGACTTCTTGAATACCTGTTCTCTCTGTGCTAATGAAGTAGAATTATATACATGAACAATTGCTCTTGGAGCTCCCTTAACAGCTTCAAATGTCTTCTTAATAATATGTGGTCTTGCCTGGGTAAGAACCTGGATTGTAACATCATCAGGAATCATATTTTTCTCAATAAGTGTACGGCAGAACTCATATTCTGTCTCAGAAGCTGCCGGAAAACCAATCTCAATTTCTTTAAATCCTACTTCAACTAACATCTGGAAGAATTCAAGCTTTTCATCAAGACTCATAGGTTCAACAAGAGCCTGGTTACCATCTCTTAAATCAACCGAACACCAGATTGGTGCCTTATCAACATACTCCTTGTTAACCCAGTCATTGCACTTAACTGGTGGCATAAAATAGCCTCTTTCATACTGTCTGTAATCAAACATTCCTAAAACCTCCTGAAAATATAAATATGTATTGTTAATAAGTAAAGGCTTCCTTAAAGATAAGCATAAAAAAATCTTTCGTCCATGGGCAATTCCACCCAAAGAGACGAAAGATAAATCTCACGCGTTACCACTCTTCTTCATAGCTATGCTATGCACTCACTGAATACGTACAACAAATGTGCTGCATTATATTCTGTCCACTATAACGGTTGGCTTCCGGCTACTCCTACTTCTCATAATGATTTCAGGTAGCAGCTCCAAGGCGAGTTCAATAAGTTCCTTCGACTGTCTCGCACCACCCGGCAGTTCTCTGACTCTGGTTCCTATCTAATAGTCCTCTTCACAGCATTTACTTATTATGTACGCTTATTATACTTGTCATTTTTTATAAAGTCAAGCATAAATTCAAGTTCTTCTTTGGAAATATTCTTATCAGAATATCTTGCTTTCTCATAACTTGTAGTAATTCTGTCTGCCGCCTCTGCATCGGCAGTTATTCTGTTTCTTGTTATATCCTGTGGCTGCATATTTTCAAGCACAGCATTGTCTGTATCCTTTGCAGACGTTGAAGCCTTTATAGCTGCTTTTCTGAACGCCTTCCTGTACTGTATATTAACAGGCATATTCTTAACTTCTTCTGCCCTCTTCCGTCTCTTTATCCTTGCTTCCGCCCTTCTGTCCCTGCCGATAAATTCAACTTCATCACCATTCTCATCTTGTGCCTTCTTAAAATTCTTTGCGTACTTCACAATAAGATAGATAACAAAAGCCACAAGTACAATCACAAACACTATTGCAAATGCATTAAATAATGCACTCATAACAGGATTATCAGTAAACGCAAGATCATTATCACCCTTTATCATGTCTTCATCTGAAACCGGGTTAACAGATTCATCCGGCATCGTAGATACTTCTTCTTTCTCTCTTATAAGCCTTAAGAACAGCTTAAGTACTATCCTTATAACTGCCGCAAAGCCAGAACCAATCAATGTAAATATATTGCCATAATCCCCGCTATAGAACAGAATCATGCCAAAAACCATAAGTCCTGACACAACCATAACCATTATCATGTTAATTCCTGTAATTCTCTCAGCAGGAAATTCTGATTTGCCGGCGTTACTTATAAATAGAGAATTAAGTTCCTTTAACTGGTTAGCAAGAAATGCAAGAAGAACAAACAGTACAAATAATACTGTTTCATAATTAATAAGCAGTCTGTTGCCTGCTGAGCCGCCATAAAGACTTCCTGCCGCCATTACCAGACAGTACAAAGGCGACATTCTCTCTCCTGCCTGCAGGATAGCTTTCTTGTCTTCCTGAGTCACATCAGCAAACTGATTTCCATAAAGTGGCTCATTCATATATTCAGTTTTTCTTACATTAGCAGCCTTAATGCTCACAGACCTTATACATACAGCAAGTACACTCACAAAATATGCTGTAGACTCCGCATCTCCTTTACCAGGCAAAACTGCTATTATAAGCAGCACTCCATGAACCAGCATGAAAGGAAGCATTTTGCGTATATGCTTTCTTGCTGCATATGTAATAACAACCGGAACTGCCATAAGAAGTGTTGCAATAATATAACTGTCAGATTTATTCGTAAGTCCCAATATAACAAATGCAGAAAATGCGAACGCTACAATACACTGGCTTATTATATCTGTCAATGTTCTTATTGTTCTCAGTTTATTATAATTATAAACTTGTCCCGACTCATTCATATGTTATCTCCTGATAAACTTATTTCACTTCCCAGCCCTCTGGTCTGATACCACAATAATCAAGGCTGTATTCTCCACCAGTCATATATGGAACAATCCATATAACCTGTCCATACTTTTTCTCAAACTTCTGCATAGTCTGCTGCAGCTTCTTTCTTCTGCTCGCTGATATAACAACATATACACTGTTGTCACTACTCTGGACAGAAACATTTTTTATAAATGTTCTGTTAATAAACGCTGCAAACTCTTCTTTTTCAAGCTTTAAATCCATTCTTGCAAGTACAGTATTAATACTTCCAAGATGTCCAACTCCTGATCCTTCTCTTATACCAACTGCTTCCTTTGTGTCAACATCACATGCATTACTAATTAGAGAGACATTAATTCCCTGTCTGATGAATTCTTCTGCCACAGAAGCTGCAAGACTTATTGCTTCTTCATTAACCGAATCATATGTAAGCATTCCATCATCCTCAAGATTAAGAAGAATACATACATTACGGCTGATTGACTCATTATATTCATTAACACACAGATTACCTGTTCTCGCTGTTGCCTTCCAGTTCACATTCTTTAGGCTGTCGTTGCTTGTATAATCTCTTATTCCTCTGAACACAAATGGATCTTCAAGCATATATTTCTTACGTTCTGCTTCTCCTGATATTCTGCTTCTTATAAAGCTGAATCTCTTACTATCCACAGTCTTAGGATAAACTGTTATCTCACAGGTACTACCCACTTTGATAACATTAATCTCATTCATAAATGGTCCGGCAAATGTAAGCTGTACTCCTGATATTCTGAACACACCTCTGTGATTGCATTTAACAGGAATTCTTCTTGTAATTCTCTGATTAGCCAGAAATGAGAACACATCATTGCGGTATGTAAGGTCTGACACACTTGAATTAGTATCTGTTCCAGGAAATTCAAGTTCCCTGTCCACCTGAAACTTAAGATTCACACATGGCAGCGGCAGACGTTTTTCGTTGGATATAACCTCAACAACATTAACTGTTTCGCCATTTACAACATGCTTTTTCTCAAATTCAAGAGCGACACCCAGCCCCTTATTCCAGTTATAACGAAATACAAGCTTAATTGCCAGATATACTATAAGTACACCAATAAGCATCAATAATACATTCATTATCTTTTCCAATCTTCAGTAGGAACTGCTGTGTTATTAACAACATGTTCTACAATCTGTTCTTTATTATCCATATTCATGTAACCTGTCTGTAACACAATTCTGTGTGCCCATACTACAGGTGCAAGTATCTTGATGTCCTCTGGTACAACATAATCTCTGCCTGCAACATACGCATATGCTCTCGCCGCATTGAGCATACCAAGAGTTCCTCTCGGGCTTACACCGATTGATACATTGTCCTGCTGTCTTGTCATCCTTGCCAGTTCAACAATATAATCAATAAGCACTGGGTGAACATATACATTTTTCACATCTTCTTTCATTGCAACAATATCTTCACATGTTGCAACTGTTGAAAGTTCTTTAGAAGGATCTTCTTTTAAGAATCTGTTAAGAATAAGTACCTCATCATCTTTCTCTGGATAACCCATGTTAATCTTCATAAGGAATCTGTCAAGCTGTGCCTCAGGAAGCTGATAAGTTCCTGCTGTCTCAATAGGATTCTGTGTTGCAATTACAACAAATGGTTCTTCTAACTTAGAATATTCACCATCCACAGTAACCTGATGTTCCTCCATACATTCAAGCAATGCTGACTGTGTTCTAGGTGTTGCCCTGTTAATCTCATCTGCAAGAATAACATTAGCGAATACCGGACCTCTTCTGAATACGAATTCACCATCTTTCTGGTTAAACACATGCACACCTGTAATATCTGAAGGAAGCAGATCTGGTGTAAACTGAATTCTTGAAAATTGTCCATCAATGCTCTTTGCAAATGCTTTCGCCATCATAGTCTTACCTGTACCCGGAACATCTTCAAGAAGAACATGTCCATCAGCAATAATACTTGTCAGAACAAGTTCTGAAACATTTCTCTTACCCACAATCACCTTACTTACATTATCTAATATATCTGAAGCCTTACTCATAATACCTCCTCGTAACACGAAATTTAAACTCAGATAATTATAACAAAAACACTGCCAGAACAGCAAGTGTCTGACAGTGTTAATAGGTTAAATAATTATGAACTTTTGATGAATTTAATTATCTGTAGGCATCTCCTGATTAACATCAATACCTCTTGGAGCAACAGGTGTTGAGAACACAATCTGTGTACTTGTTCTTCCGAACTTCTGAAGCTGGCCGATAAATGTATCAAGTTCCATGGTACTTGGGAACATAACTTTTAATAGCATTGAATAATTGCCTGTTACACAGTTACATTCAACAACATTAGGGCATGACTTGATAAATGGATAGAAATCCGGTTTCTGCACAGGAGCAACTTCAAGATTAATAAATGCTGTTATATGATATCCCAGCTTTAACTGATTAATCTTAACTTCATATCCTTCAATAATCTCTTCCTTCTCAAGTCTCTCAATTCTTGCTGAAACAGCCGGTGATGAAAGGAAAACATTCTCGGCGAGTGCCTTTAATGGCATTCTTGCATTCTGCTGTAATAATGTAATTATCTTCTTATCGATTTTATCCATGGCGTGAACCTCCAGATTATAATATTCGTTGTAAATGCTATTAATTTAACCAAAAAAGGGACAATCCTAGCGTTGTTGCTAAAATCGTCCCCTTTGACTTAAATTATTAACTTATACATAATATACACCTTACATAATAAAATAGCAAGTGTTTTTTCTTTATTTTCATTGCTTTTATACATAATATTTGTTAGAGTAGAGAAAATACTAAAGCCATTACTGGCAGAACGGAGACATTATGGAGAATAATAATCAGGAATATAACACAGTAACTCTTATGCTTGACGATAACACAGAATGTGAATGTGCAATAATACGCATATTCCCTGCTGGAGATAACGACTATATCGCACTTCTTCCACTTGAGGGTGAAGCTGCAGACAACGATGAGGTATATCTTTACAGATACAAGGTTGAAGGCGACAACGAACCTGTACTTGAGAATATTGAATCTGATGAAGAATATGAGCTTGTATCTGAAGCATTTGACGAAGAATTAGATGCTATGGAGTATGAAGATCTGTACGAAGAAGAGGATAACGAGCAGTAAGAAGTTCTTCTATAAAGCGTGAACGGGTTGTATCTTTGTTGTACCTCTGCTTGGGATACAGAAGATACAACTTTTCTTTCGCCCTCGTCATCGCAACATAAAAAAGTCTCCTCTCCTCTTCAATCTGCTCATCTAAAACCGCCTTATTATACGGTATTATTCCCTCACAGACATCCATTACCAGTACAATCTTATATTCAAGACCTTTAGAGCCGTGCATTGTAAGCATATGCACACCGTCTGCTGTATTATTCTGTCTGTCTTTATCGCACTGCCTGATGTATTCTGCAATACCATCAAGCCATTGTGACAGACTCATATACTGTGAAGCCCTGTGTGCCAGTTCATCAAGCACATTATATAATTCTTCCTTATCAGCCTTGTGTTCATATATATAATTCCTTATATACTCATCATAACCAACACCCTTTCTTATATAATTAACAGCTGCAAATGGAGACATACTTCTTATCATACTAATATCAGACACCAGCTTTTCTACCTGTTTACTCATCTGTTCATTCCCCTCATAGCCTCTCTTCAATGCATTAATATCTGCCGGCTGTGTAATATATGAACGGCTTATATATCGGAGTGGCTTATTAATAATCCGCAGAAAGTCTATTCTTTCCCTGCTGCCAAGTGCTATCCTTATATATGTAAGAATATCCTTACTTATCCAGTGCTCATATATATCCTGTACTGCCGAATAATCACAGCATGGAATCCCATCACTTTCAAGCCTTGACATATACATATTCCCAATTACATTTGTTCTTGATAACACAGCAATGTCATCAGCAGCTATTCCAGTATCAATCAGTCTTCTTATCTCTGATACAAGAAATGCTTTCTCATCATTCAGACTGTTAAATTCATATACAGACACAGTATCTCCTTGTGAATTGTACGTCGTTATATCTTTATAATAACGATGCTCATTCTCCTCTGCTACAGCCCTTGAAGCAAACACAATATTGCCCGTTGACCTGTAATTAATACACATGTCAATTCTCACTGCATCACTATAATACTTATTGAAATCTAACATTATCTGTGGAGCAGAACCCCTGAATCCATATATACTCTGGTCATCATCCCCCACCACAAAAAGATTTCTGTATTCATCAGCAAGAATCCTCACGACATCAAACTGTGCCTTATTAATATCCTGAAATTCATCTATCAGAATGTACTTATACTTATTCTGCCACGCCCTCCTGTAATCTTCTCTCTGCATCAGAAGCTCGCGGCACTGTACAATCATATCATCAAAATCAATCAGATGTTTTCTTACAAGCATATCATCATATGCCCTATACATTATTCTAAAACTCTGTGGTGGAATACATCTGCTCTCATATTCATCTATATTAACAGCTTCACCCTTAACACAGCTTATCTCAGATAAAACACCAGCTACAGCTTCCTTCTCATCATCATACTCCAGTTCAAGCCTGCACATCTGGTCTTTCACGAATTCATGCTGTGTCTGCGGCTTAATAATACAGTGTGCAGAATAATTATATGCTGCCTTAAGTATTGTAAAAAATACTGCATGAAATGTGCCAAACGTCACTGCAGAGTTTCTGCCCTCTGACAACCCCTTAAACTTAAGCTTCATCTGTTCAGCAGCAGCCTTAGTAAATGTAATAACAAGAATATCTGATGGATTAACGCCGTACCTCTCAATCAGATATCTTACCCTGTGTGTAAGAACCGTGGTCTTTCCAGAACCCGGTCCTGCAATTACCATGCACGGTCCTGTATTATGTTGTATAGCCTGAATCTGTGCTTCATTAAACTGCAAAAGCGGCACCCCTTATAATAATCTTACGCAAACAAATGTATACTAAGATTATATAAGTATGCCGCCATTATGTCAACTTAATAATATATTTTTTTATTTATTAATAACTTGTTATACTATCATCAGAATCATCAGTATTAGATATACTCTTGATAACAACATAATATTCAACCTGTGGATTAACCTGTACAAGCACCCTGTCACCCTTCTTATGCCCAAGAAGAGCCTTGCCAAGAGGCGACTCTATGCTGATCATACCGCTTAATGAATCAGCTCTGATTGTAGTAACAATTTTAATAGTCTCAGTACTTTCATCATCCTCATACAATACCTCAACCGTATTATTAACGCCAACCTCATCATCTGCTGATGAATCATCAATAACAGTCGCATTCTTAATCGTTCTCTGCAGATATCTTATTCTGCTTTCATTCTTATTCTTAAATCTTTTCGCTGCATGATACTCGAAATTCTCACTTAAATCTCCCTGAGCCCTTGTCTCCTTGACATCATCAAGTGCAGCCTTTCTTACCTCATGTATCCTGTACTCAATCTCTTCTTCCATCTTTTTGATATCATTCTTAGTAAGTTCGTGTCCCATATCTATCCTTCTTTCTTACCTTTAATCATTGAAATAATACGAGTATATTTTGCCCTTTTAAGATACATTTTGCAAGTTTATTCTGTCTCGACTTTATTACTTGTCGGCTCATCAAGAAGCACGAATGGCGCGTCATGTAAAATGCTTTAGCAAGCCTGATTCTCTGCTTCTCTCCGCCTGATAACATATCTCCCAGTTCACCGACATTAGTGTCGTATCCATCAGGAAGCTTTGATATGAAATCGGTACTGAAGCCTTTTTGCACGCCTCAATTATCTTCTCATCTGTTGCGTCAAGCTTTGCAATTGTTGATTTACCGCTTCCGCTTCTTCCTGAAATTCCAATAATGCTTCCTTTTAGAACCGGAATTGATACATCAGAAATTATAGTTTCCTCACCATATGAGAATGTAACATTTTCAGTAGCTGCACAATTAAATTCAACTTCCTCACAACCTGTGATATCCTTAGTTACCGGCTGTTCATCAAGAATATCCAACACTCTGTTTCCTGCTGCAAATGTGTTCTGCAATGTACTTCCAAGATTATCAAGTGCAACAATCGGTCCGAAAGAACTCATCATTGCAACTACAGATACTAATTATTTATCAATAGCCTTTATCGCTGCTTCTGCTTCTTTCACATCTTCTATCGATATCCCTAACATGTCTGCCGCTTCCTCATATGTTCTTCCTGATAGGATATTCACTATTAATCTATAATTTCTTTCAATTGCTTTGCCAGCTCTGCTCTCCGCTTCATCAGCTTTTCGTTTTTCTTCTTCAGCAAGTTTCTTTGCTTCATCTGCCAGTTTCTTCGCTTCTATTGCTTCCTGTATTGAATTCTTTGCATATTCTTTAGCATAATCTTCTACTACCTTACACATTTCACTCTGACCTCCTTCTGTCTCCTTGAAATAGCTTATCGCATTGCTAATTTGTGGAAACTTATCATTATAAAATGCTTCTTTATTAAGCATTAACTGCAATAGTTCTGATTTGTCCGAGCCATCATTAACACAAGTGTTTGCAAATATTATATCTTCTCCATCTTTCACTGGAACGTAACTTTCATCATTCTTCATACACCTTGTTACATGCGTCACTGTCTGATTATTCTTTAAGACATCATACTCAGATATATATACAATTGTAACATCTGGAACATTCTTAAAACCAGCACCTTTAGGTGTATATTTTGCTGTCAACGCTGCCGCATGAAATCTTGTCCTTCTGATATCATCATTGGAATTTCCCTTCTGCACCTCAACATTGCAATATCTTCCATCTTGTGTCATGCATAACGCGTCTAATGTTATTTCTCTTTGAAAGCTCTGGACCACACTCTGTACAGAAACCTTCACAACCTGTAAATGTGGCATATCAAGAAGTGTTCTTAATATTTCTTCACATACACCCGGCTTTTCTCCCATCAATCTAAACAGTGCGTCATCTATAATTCTAAGATTAGCTGCTGTTTCTTTTATTTCTTTTGAATATTCTTTTAAATTCCCCATACTCTTCCCCTTTTTACTTACGGCAGGTAATACCACATATAAGGATAGAGTGATTTCATTTGTCTTATATATTTATTATATACTACTCTTAAACCTATTTGCAATAGCATTCCCACCTTATTATCGCATTGCGTAATATCTGTCTCTTATACACATCTGACGCTGCCGACGACTTAATAGGTGT
>ERZ1027139.526-NODE-526-length-11915-cov-9.816695_pt1 | contig 11915 bp, 9 predicted proteins | sample MGYA00519277_ERZ1027139 | MGnify/ENA primary metagenome ERZ1027139 (study PRJEB26926, sample SAMN06164554) | human gut metagenome | biome: ENVO:00009003; feature: ENVO:2100002; material: ENVO:00002003 | host: Homo sapiens | place: USA | collected 2012 ...
TGGGCTACCGTATGATAAAAGTAGAATAATACTATGCGGTCGGCCAGTGTTCACACATGGCCGACCTCGCTAATTGTGTTATGACGATTTCTCTTGTCCGTAAAAAATGTTGCATCTGATCGTAGCTTAACCAACGCTTTGCGTTCCCTGCTCTTTTCCTTGATTTGCTGCACCAGACCGGTGTAACGCTCCAGCTCCGGCTTCCATACTGCAAGAGATTTTTGAATATGCGCTTTGCCGCCGCGAATGTGAGAGAGCTGATATTTTTGAAAATTGCGATAGAACAGAAAGCAGTTGAATACGGACTGAAAGGTCGTATTGTTGTGGCAAGCAGTGCATTCGTCTATACAAATGCCTATTTTGCGCTGCAAAATGCTTGTTGGGGACACCCCAAACCCTTTCACTCTGCACCGTTCCGATGCAGGCTGCGCATTCCTGCGGAACGCTTTTTATCCGGTGATGCTCTCCGGGTCATTGAGGACTTGCATCAGATGGGATGCCGCTTCATCTAAATATTCGTATTTATCTTTTTCTGGAATAGCCGATTTCATAAGCGGAACATCCCACTCCTGCATACATTCAGCAAGCTGCTGTTGTACGTGCTGTGCAGCCGCCTTTCGCACCTCTGGGGTGACATCCGAATCCAGAACGTAAGCAACCGTAAACTTGCCGCTGCAATCTTCAGTAAGCTGCACCATCGAATCATGTTCTTCCCAGAAGTAACAGAACCAGACGCGGCCACCGATACCCTCCATGCCGGAGCGCAGTTCTTCCTCATCGCTCCACTGCGGAACGGCAGCAAGAATGTCCTGCAAGTCGGTGTAGGCTTGCTGCTCTGCCGGGGTCACTTTTTTGCAGCGGTATTCGTGTTCAATGTTCCGCTGCCAGTACAGAGCCAGCTTGCCTTGCTTGGCACGGTCGATTCCATCGTTGATGTCGGAAAGGATACTGTATCGCGGTTCTCGCATCTTGTTCACCTCGAAATCAATTCTTTGGGAATGAATACATCTTATAAGAAATATTATAGCCTAAAGAATTGCAAAAGAAAAGCGCACCAGCCAAAATTAAGCTGGTGCGCCAGAGTTGCCGCAGGATTATTCTTCTTTGGTGAGGTAAGGCAGATTGGTGATATAGGTGTCCAGAAGGTCAAGTGCCACTTTCTTCTGCATAGGGGTCAGTCCTTCAAGCCGCTTGCTGATTTCATCATCGGTCACATGAGATGCACTTGGAACCAGATCGCACAAAAGTTCGTCTGCTGAAATATTCAGGGCATTCAAGATTTTGACAATGGTTGCAAGCCCCGGTTCCTTTAGTCCGCGCTCCACCATCCCGATATAGTTGGCAGAAAGGTCTGCTTTTTCTGCTACTTGCTCCAACGTCAAATGATGTTTCAAACGCTGTTCCCGTAATCGCTGTCCAAATAATTCTTTCATAGAGCAACCTCATCCTATCGAGTTGTTTACACTCTTTAGAATACCTGTTGCCGTTCCTCGTATACACAATCGAAAGAAACAGTGCATCACCATAGGGATTATAAGACAAAAAAAGACTGCCGGGAACCGACACGATCGTCAGCTCCGGCAGTCCAGCATTAACGCACCTGTTCTGTTTCGTGTGTCTGCTTTTCTTCTGCAAAGAACCGTTCCACATTTTTCTGTGCGCGAACCAGTTCCTGCATTTCTTCTTTGGCTTTGCGATACTCCGGGTACGCTGCTTTCTTTTGGGAGAGCAGTTCGGAATATTCTACGTTCAAATCTTTTACCTTGGGCAACTTTTTTAAGTCCGCTTCGTCAAAGGCGGCTTTCGCAGCCTTGTGCAGTTCGATCTCTTCCCGGTGTGCTTCCAGAAACTTTTTGCTGTATCCGGCCTTGCGATAGGCGGCGTACGCATCGCGGGTCTTTGCGTAATTGACTATGTGCGCCCGCAGGACAGCGATTTCCCCCATGCGCTTCTCTGCCGCTTTGATGGAATCGCCCAGCGTGTGATACCGTTCTGTTGCCGCCGCTGCACGTTCCCGAAGTTCGTCCGCACTGTCAATTTTCTTTTCCTGCAAGTAGAGCAGTGTCTTGGACATTTCTTTCAAGTTGAACTTTGTTGCCCATTTTTTATATCCACTGGTTTTGCCCTCGGCCATTTTCGCAGGAATGTCCATCAGCAGACCGAACTTCTTTTCAGGCAAGGGCTGTTTAGGATGTGGCTGGTGTTCAGCTTTGCCATCCAGCACCGCTCTGATTTCTTCCTCGGTGTATCCGGCTCCCAATGTGCGAAATCGGATAAATCGCCGCTGCCCTTTGCCTTTCACTGAAGGATGCTTGCCGCGCTTGACCTCATATCCCTGCTGTTCCAACGAATCCAGAAACGCAGCAAAATCTTTGGGCTTGTCGTGCAGCAGAATGTTGTCGATCACTGCACAGAGCTTGTCGCGGTTGCTCTCTTTGGGTGGGTAGAGGATGCGCTTCTGCCGCTCCCGGTAAGGCTTTTTCTGGATAACAGAAAGCTGATGCTCCAGACAAATCAGGTCACTTAACCGTTGGACAGCCAGTGCAGAGAAAAAGAAATCCCGGAATTTCCGTGTGCCATCCAGCGCAGTCGAATTATAAATAATATGATTGTGGATGTGCGCCCGGTCAGTGTGAGTTGCAACAATAAAGGCGTGTTTGCCTTTCAAAAAACGCTCGGCAAATTCATAGCCAATCTTGTTGGCTTCTTCGGGTGTCACTTCTCCCGGCCTGAAGGACTGCCGTACCTGATAGGCAATCACATCGCTTTTCTGTCTGCGCCCAGTGGTTTGCTCATAAAGCCGTTTTGTCAGCATAAATTCTTCGTCCACCGTCAAGGGGCTGCACTGGTAGCTGCTGACAAGTTCGCCCCGTTCCGTCTTGTCCGGGTTCTGGATATAGCTGGTGTGGTTATTCAGACAGGCGGCAATGGACTTCCCCTTATTTTTGCGCATGGTAATCAACCGTGTTGCAGCCAGTTCCATCACCTCCTACAAAAGAAAAAATGCCGCACAACGGCGGCACTCTTACTTGAAAAGTTTTTCATAATCGGCGGCTCCGGCGAGGTACATGGTTTCTAATCGGAAACTCTCTAATTCATTACCAACAGCATCCAAATCAAGATAGCGTTTCCACGCTTCTTCGCTGATAAGCGAACGCAAAGTGTCTTGAGAATCAATCTTCTTCTGAAGCAGTTCATGATATTGTTTATTATCCGCAAGCTGTTCATACACAATGTCTTTCGGATTATTTCGATAATAGTCGGTCATTACGTCTTTATTCATTTGAACCTCCTAGTCCGGCCAGCCAGCCGCTGAACCTCTCGGCAGCATCTACAACAGCGGTTCCGGCAAAGACCAGAACAAAGCATCCGAACTCAGCCACCAGCAGGATTAGAAACTGCATCCACTCGCCCCGGAACAGCGTATAAAGCCCGCAGCCGAAGATATAGAGCATCGGCAGTGCAAGAATAAACGCCGACAAATGCAGTGTCCACTTCAGCATGAGTGCCAAGAAAGCACTGAACAGCACCAGAGGGAGCAGAAGAACCTTGAACATGAATTTCATACCGTCACCGCCTTTCGTTTTCTGCTTTCAGTATATGGATAGCATGGCTTGCTGTCAACGATGTCAACAGCTATGTACCCCACAGCCGGAGCCGTGGGGCAAAAAATCAGAGGTCAGCCAGCCGGGAAAGAATCTGCTTGCCAATGTCGATCAGTTCATCCAATCGGGTTCGCAAGTCCTCCAGATCGGCGGCATAAACCTGACCGTTTTCATTAGCAGCTTTGGTATACTGGTTCAGATTATTACTGCACACTTGCAGAAGATAGGCCATGCGGCGAAGTTCCTGCAAGTCGAGATGCAGGCAGTAGCCATCCAGAGCCATCTTGCGGATATACGCACTTAAGCTGCGGATGCCCATGCCCAGCATCTTTTCGTAAATGCGGCTTTTCTCCGATTTTGTGATGCGCAGGATAAGGACTTCATCGCGCTTTTCCCTCATCGTGCATCACCATCCTTGTCCAGAAAACTTTTGAACGGCTTAACGGTTTCTGTCTTGTCCGCCTTTTCTTCCAGAGCTGCCAGCACCGAGGGGCGGCGAGGTGCGTCCTCCTGTTCTTCCTCATCCTGTTCCGGCTCGTGGCTCTTTTCGTCCACATCCAACTGAGCGTTCAGCTCTGCAAGCCGTGCGGACTTTTCTGCCAGTTCTTCTTCCTGCGGGAAGGGCTTTTCCACTTCGATTTGTGCCGCCGCCTGCTGCTGATGCAAGGTGGTCAGTTCGTTTTCTGCGGCGGTGATGCGCTCCGGGAAGTTGTTCAGCGAATTATCCAGACGGATGATACAGCCAAGAGGGTCTTTGCCCAGTGCTACCGGGTATTTCCGCTGACCTTTCAAAAGAGCCTGATATTCGCTGTGGTAGGTGTCGAACCGCAACGACAGTTCAAAGCCGCGATAACTGCCGATCACTTTTTCCTCACTGTTAGGCAGCTCGGAGCAAGCGAGAAGAAGCCGCTCGCCAGCAGTCTTTTTTTCATCGTAAGCCACGCCCCTGATGGTTATGCCGCAGAATCCCTCTTGCACCTGTGGGTGTGCGGCGGCAAGTTCGGCATCCGATTTCACGCCAGCAATATAGGCGGTGGTTTCCTGAATGTCAGCCGGGAACTTTGTGAGCAGCTTATCTTCCAGACGGAACTTCTGGCTCTGATGGTCGGCTTTCAGCACCTTGAGTTTTGCGACCTGAACATCCAAATCCATCTTTTCCTTGATGAGCGGATTTCCTGCGCACAATGCCTTGATTTCTGCATAGGAAAGAGCCTGTTCGTCCACATCATCGCAGGAACGCACCGGGGATTTGGAGGTCATGATTTGGCTGATAAATCGCTGTTTATTCTCAAGGGTCTGGAACAAGTACGAATCAAACGTACCCTCCGTGACATAGTTATAAATCTGGACTTGCTTATTTTGGTTGCCCTGCCGGATAATGCGTCCATTGCGCTGGGTCATGTCGCTGGGCTTCCAGCCAACATCCAAGTGATGCACCGCCACAAGCCGCGATTGCACGTTCGTTCCTGCCCCCATTTTTGCCGTGCTTCCGAGCAGAATCCGCACATCGCCGGAGCGCACTTTGGAGAATAATGCAGCCTTTTTTGCTTCGGTATCGGCATCGTGGATGAACTCAATTTCGCTTTCCGGCACCCCGGCGGCGACCAGTTTTTTGCGAATATCATCGTAGACATTGAAATTGCCATCATTCTTCGGTGTCGAGAGGTCGCAGAACAAAAGCTGTGTCAGCTTTTGCTCCTTGCCATCTTCCCAAATTTGCAGCACGTTCCGAACGCAGGTGTTCAGTTTGCTGTTGGGGTCATCCGGCAGCAAGGGATTCATCAGGCGAACATCCAGACCGATCTTTCGGCCATCGTTGGTGACACAGAGCATATTGTCCTCGGACGCATCCACCGCGCCGGAGTGGATTTTCGCAGCGCGCTTGCTCAGTTCCTGCACCATTTCTTTCTGAATTTCGGACGGTTTCGCCACCACGGTTTCAAACTTTGCATCCGGCACAGGCAGATGAAGCTGGTCGCTGGTTTTAATGTCGGCAACCTCTTTGAACATCGACATCAGTTCTGGGAGGTTGAAAAACTTCGCAAACCGGGTGCGCGCACGATAGCCCGTACCCTCCGGGGCAAGTTCGATGGCGGTGGTGGTTTCACCAAAAGTCGATGCCCAGCAGTCGAAGTGTGTCAGCCCTTTCTGCTGGAGTGTGCCATATTGCAGATACCGCATAACCGTATACAGCTCGCTCATGGAATTGCTCACCGGTGTTCCCGTGGCGAACACCACGCCGCGCCCGCCTGTGATCTCGTCCAGATAGCGGCACTTGCCGAACATATCGCTCGATTTCTGCGCTTCTGATGTGGATAAACCAGCGACATTGCGCATTTTTGTCGTGAGAAACAAATTTTTGTAGAAGTGTGACTCGTCTACAAACAGGCGGTCAACGCCCAACTGCTCAAAGGTAATAACATCATCTTTGCGCGCATCGGAGCGCAGTTTTTCCAGTTTTGTTTCCAGCGTTTTGCGGGTCTTTTCCATCTGCTTGATGCTGAAATTTTCGCCAGCATTGGCTTTCAGTTCATTGATGGCGGCAAGCGTTTCATCAATCTGCTCCTGAATAATGCGTTCCTGCCGCTCATAGGACAGCGGAATACGCTCAAACTGGCTGTGGCCGATGATGACTGCATCATAGTCCCCGGTGGCAATTCTCGCACAGAATTTTTTACGATTGGCAGTTTCAAAATCCTTTTTCCGTGCCACCAGCAGCTTTGCATTGGGGTATAGGTGCAGGAACTCCGAAGCCCACTGCTCCGTCAAGTGATTGGGAACGACAAAAAGGCTTTTTTGGCACAACCCCAGCCGTTTGGCTTCCATTGCCGATGCTGCCATTTCAAAAGTCTTGCCCGCGCCCACTTCGTGTGCCAACAGCGTATTACCGCCATAAAGCACATGAGCAATGGCATTGCGCTGGTGCTCCCGGAGCGAAATTTCAGGGTTCATGCCGACAAAGTGGATGTGGGAACCATCATATTCTCGCGGCCTGCTGCTGTTGAACAGTTCGTTATACTGTTTCACCAGCGCAATGCGTCGCTGGGGATCTTTCCAAATCCAGTTGGCAAAGGCATCCTTGATGACCTGCTGTTTCTGCTGTGCCAGCATGGTGTCCGTTTTGTTCAGGACGCGCTTCGGTCTGCCTTCCTCATCTTCGATGGCATCATAGATGCGCACATCTTTCAGATTGAGCGTATCTTCCAGAATCTTATAGGCATTGGCGCGGGAGGTGCCGTAGGTTTCGGAGGAGATAATGTCACCTCTGCCCATAGCCGACTTGCCCTCGATGCGCCATTCTGCGGTATAGGGAGAATATCTCACTTTGACTGCATGGCGTAGATAGTAGGGAATCTGGAATGTTTCTGCCATAAACTTTTGGATGATCTCCGGCGCAAGCCATGTTGCACCCAGCCGCACATCAATTTCAGATGCTTCAAGGTCTTTCGGCTGCGCCTTTTCCAACGCGGTGACGTTGACTGCAAACTCCGGGTTTGTTTCGGCAGCAAGCTGTGCCATGCGCAGCTTTGCACGGACATTGCCGGACAGGTATTCGTCTGCCATTTGCCAGCCCGCTTCCGGGTCGGTGGGGTCTGCGCCGGGGTCTTTGAAAATCACGCCGGACAGTTTGCTCGTGATGCGCACATAGTCGCCGGGAGTGCCGAGCAGTTCTGCCATATAGGGCAAGTCCACCCGGCCACGCTCTCCGATGGACACCGCAAGGGCTTCCGTGGGAGTGTCTACACTGGTGACTGTGCGTTCCGGGCGAATCGTCCGTTTGGTGAACATTGCCGCTTTGCTTTTGAGCTGCCCCTGATCGTCCAGATTTTCCAGAGAACACAGCAGATAGTAAGAGGAATCCTGCTCAAATAATCTGCCGTTCTTACGGTCATTCAGCAGACCGTACTTTGCGGAAAAGGCATCGTAGGCGGTGTTCAGCTTATCCTGCGTTGCCTGAATGTCAGCATCCGGGTAGTCATTCAACTGCTGGTCGATAAGTTCGTTGACAATCTGCCGCAGCTCCACCATCCCGGTCACACGGCCTTTGGCAGCGTCAGAAAGATCCACCTGTGTCATGACCGAATTTTCCCGGTAGTACACCTCACCGTCTACCACGGTGTAGGAGAAATTCTTCACATCCGGGTCAGCCGGAAGAATGTGCTTCTCATTTTCAGCATCCGCAATATCTGGTGTTTCCACCTCAACTTCAGCGTACTGTCCCTCAATATGCTGGATCGCTTCGGCAAGCTGGTCGGCCAGCACTGCGCCCTCGATGGGGCGCACGGTGCATTCCTCACGGCCATACTGGGTGCTTTCAGAAGTCAGCTCACCCAGCACCATCTCCGGGTGGTCTACAAAATACTGGTTGATGGCAAAGCCATCTTCCGTTTTGCCGAGCTGTACCCAGTCTGGCTCATGGTCGATAGGGCGGTCACGCTTTTGTAGAAAAATAATATCGCTGACAACTTCTGTTCCAGCATTTGCCTTGAACGCATTGTTCGGCAAACGGATAGCTCCCAGTAAATCAGCGCGTTCTGCAATGTGCTTGCGGGCAGAGCTGTCTTTACTGTCCAGCGTGTAACGGCTAGTGACAAAGGCCACAATGCCGCCCGGACGCACTTGGTCGAGGGCTTTGGCAAAGAAATAGTTGTGGATGCTGAAACCAAGTTTGTTGTACGCCTTGTCGTTTACCCGGTATTGGCCAAAGGGAACATTACCCACGGCAAGGTCATAGAAATCGCGGCGGTCAGTGGTTTCAAATCCAGCAACTTTAATGCTGGCTTCCGGGTAGAGCTTTTGTGCAATGCGGCCTGTGATGCTATCCAGTTCCACGCCGTATAAGCGGCTGTCCTGCATGGTGTCCGGCAGCATACCAAAGAAGTTGCCCACGCCCATGCTCGGCTCCAGAATGTTGCCGCTGCGGAAGCCCATTTTTTCGACTGCATCATAGATAGCGCGGATAACGGTTGGGCTGGTGTAGTGGGCATTCAGAACAGAACTACGGGCAGCAGCATATTCATCTTCGGAGAGCAGTCCTTTCAGTTCGGTATACTCTTTTGCCCAGTTGTCCTTGTCAGGGTCAAAGGCATCCGGCAGACCACCCCATCCAACATACTGCGAAAGCATTTCCTGCTCCTCGGCGGTGGCTCCACGGTGTTCCTGCTCCAACTGGAACAGGGTGCGGATGGCGGCAATATTCCGGGCGTATTTCTGTTTTGCACCGCCCTCGCCCAAATGATCGTTCGTGATGTGGAAGTTCCCGGCAGGCTCCGGCGCAGGTTCGGCATTCAGGGCTTCATCCAAGGCAGCGGCATCCGGGAAGGTCTGCCATTCGCCGTTGACCTCCCCAGAGATAGGCAGCTTGTCCAGTGATTCATCAGACGTAGGCTCATCCCGTCGCAGACTGTCCTCGAACTGCTGTTTGTTCAGCACCTCGTTGCTCCACGAATAGCCCTGCGCACTGGTGTCGATGCGAACATCCGTCTCGCCCACATAGCCGATTGTTCCTTCGATGGTTCGGGTAGGAAGGTCAACGATAGCATTGTCACCGACCTTGTAATCGGGCAGGGGGTGTCCCATCATATCCTGCTCCTCGTACAACTCCCGGACAAGAGCCAGCGGCTCTTCCCGGAAAATTGGCATCCGCAGGTCGGCCAGTGCCATATCCTGCAAGGAAACCTTGCCCTTATCAAAATCCACTCCGTCAATCCGAAATTTCCGGCCATCCATATTGATGATGGAGCCGATGGGCAGATAGTCCTCTTTGTGCAGATGTTTAGTCTGGTGATGAGTCCCATCTTCGTTCAATCCGGCAAGGTAAACATCATTGCCCGCAGACCACAATTCTTTTGACTTTCTTACCCATAAGCTAGGTGGAAAGCCTGTGACCTGAACTTCGCCCAGTGCTGTTTCTCTCGTAAACAAAGCACTGTTGAGAACTTTTGCGACCTTGGCAGCATCTTCTCCATAGAACATAAAATTGCCGCCAGCTTCAAATCCAACCAGAGTATCCGGGTGCTGCACCTTTAATGCAGTGTATTCGGCTGCACTGGCGGCGTTCAGTTCAAGGGGAAAGTCGATGGCTCTTCTTTCTTTGTCCGACAGGTAGCGGTCAGACTGAATCATCAGGTCAATATATTTTTCGACCCGATCCCAGCGGAGAAGCACTTTCTGATGGTCGGGATAATGCTCAAACGTCAGACCCTTGCTGTCATGGTCAAGCCAACCACTGCTTCCGTCCAGATAAGTGTGTGAAGAACCGCCGGGGCCATACGGTGCATATTCTTTGGCAAGAGCTTTTGCCCGGAGTTTTCGGTCAGGCTGCAACTGATAAATTTTCCATATCCGAAGTTTGCTGCCTTCAACATTGGAACCTCTCCGCAGCGCATTTTCAATCTCCGCCTGCGACAAAACAAAAGCGGAGGGCGATTTTTCGCTCTCCGCTTGGTCGATGGATTCAATTTGTTCGGCTTCGGTGGGAATAGCCACATCGAAGAAACTTAGCTGTAAATCAGCTCGTTCATCACCAGTTCCTCGGCCTGTGCTTTCAGGCTGTTCATGTGCTGCACCCACTCCATCTGATGCCGCTCTTTGTTCGGAGCCGGGTTCTGCTTCAGCAGTTCCTGCATGGTCTGCTGCATCCGGCTCTCTACGGTCTGTTCCACTTCCAACAGGTGCGGATGCAGAGTCCCCGACAGGAGCATCGAATTGTACAGCACCGGGCGATGCTTCATCAGGTAAGTCCGGCGCAGTCTGCCGTATTTGCCCAGTGCTTTCTCCTGCTGGGGCAGGGTCAGGTTCGGGAGCTGGTAGTCCCCGACGGTCGAGTAGGTCACGTTCCTGCTGTTCATATTCATACTGGCTCCTTTCTACATTGCGGCGGCGGATTGTCGTTTTTACGGTTCGCTCGATGTTGCGCAGCACATCCCGGCTGCATTCGCTGACTGCGGTGCCCAGCGCATACACGGCGGCAGGCGTGGAAAAAGAGAAGATGGCCTGAAAATCGTCACGGTCAAAATGACCGTCCGGCTCAAGGCCGCAGCGTTCCAGAACCGTATACAGGATGCTGATTGCGGCGGCAGATTTGAACTGGAACTCCTGTCCGGCTTCATCATAATCCATCAGGAACGAGCCGTCAACGATGTCGAGAATGTCACCGCTGTTGTTATCCCAATAGGAATCCACCAGCTTGCCGCAAATGTCCGCGATCTGCTGGGTGATTCGTTCATGCCGGACACCGTATTCTCTGGCAAGCATTTCTGACACAGGCTGAACCAGATCAGGGCCGAGCTGCCACACCTCAGGGTCACGAGAATTGCGGCGCACCCCGGTATCGCTCACATCAAAGACATAGTGCAGACGTGGGACACTGCTGGACTGGTCTAACAGGGCGATGCCCTTGGAGCCATGCCTGACGTAGCGGTTCATGCGGTTGTTCCAGAGGTCGAAACTGGCACAGGCGGTAGCATCAGGACGCTGGGCGTAGATCATGAGCTGGTCTGCATAGCTGTATTTATACAACCGGGATGCAGTGGTCAGATAGTCCGTCCAGTTTTCCCAATACCGGGTCAGTTCCTTTGCTGTTTGCTGGGCGAGATTAAGATATTCTTGCGTTTTATTTGGCATTGCGTTCCTCCCTTCATGTTTCGTGGAAAACAAAAAAGCGAGCGGCCTTTTCAGGTCACTCGCTTATGGAATCTATGGTATTTTAATCGTATTTTGCGGCGAATTTTTCTGCCATCTCAAGTAGACGGTCAAATGTCTGATTTTCCTCCGGCTGCTCGATCAGTTTTGCAAGCAGGGCGCGGAACACATCGGTGCTGTCCTGTCCCAGTGCCACCGCAACCTTGTCGATGCAGTCGTGCAGTTTCTTGACAGCATCATCGGAGGGCTTGGATTTTGCAAGCAGGTCGGACAGGTAGCTGATGAAAGGATAGGTGGAATCATCGTTGATGATTTCGTTGGTTTCCTCAATGATCTTCTTGTTATCTTCGGGGGTCATATCGCCCTTTTCTTCCCATATATCACGAGAAGAAGTTCGGCCTTTCAGAAAAGTGGCAAAGAGCAGGCGGTCAAGGGGAGAGCGTTTTGTGGTGTCCATTGGCAAGCCTCGCTTTCATTTTTATGTATTAAAACTGGTTTTAGTATAGCATGAATCGAAGCATTCTATCAAGACCACTTTCTTGCAGGTTATGAATTTTTTCGGAGCGATGGCTTATGACACTATCCCGGTTGATAATCATCGACAAACTGGAATTTTTGTTATTCTACGATACCTTCAATATAGCTGTAATCAATATTTCCCTTTGT
>ERZ1027139.531-NODE-531-length-11830-cov-31.033376_pt1 | contig 11830 bp, 9 predicted proteins | sample MGYA00519277_ERZ1027139 | MGnify/ENA primary metagenome ERZ1027139 (study PRJEB26926, sample SAMN06164554) | human gut metagenome | biome: ENVO:00009003; feature: ENVO:2100002; material: ENVO:00002003 | host: Homo sapiens | place: USA | collected 2012 ...
TTGCTGTTATCAACTGCGACGATTTCTACGGTCGTGATTCCTTCCAGGTAATGGGTAAATTTCTTGCAGCCCTTCCCGAAGGCTCCAAAAACGTATATTCCATGGTAGGCTTCCGCATCGGCAACACGTTGAGCGAAAGCGGTACCGTATCCCGTGGATTGTGCGGAACGGATGCGAACAACCTGCTGACTTCCGTAGTGGAACGCACCAAGATTCAGCGCATGGACGGTGAGGTGAAATACATCGATGATAACGGTGAATGGACTGCCACTCCCGAGACGACTCCGGTCAGCATGAACTTCTGGGGTTTCACTCCCGATTACTTTGCTTACAGTGCAGAGTTTTTCAAGAGTTTCTTGAGCGACCCGAAGAACATGGAGAACCTGAAGAGCGAATTCTTCATCCCGCTGATGGTGGATAAGCTGATTAACGATGGCACTGCTACCTGCGAAGTGCTCGACACAACCAGCAAGTGGTTCGGTGTGACTTATCCCGAAGACCGTCAGAGTGTAGTCGACAAGATTCAGGCTTTGGTGGATGCAGGCGAGTATCCTGCAAAGCTGTTCTGAGTTTGTTAACCAAAGGCAGATACCCGTTGGGGCTCATTCTCTGATTATAATCGGACAATAGATTCGCATGCCTCCGCTACTGCCGGATGGTGGGTGACGAAGATACATGTTTTGCCTGCGCAGTCTCTGCGCAGGTTTTTTATTAACAGCCGTTCCGTGTCGGGGTCGAGGGCAGAAGTGGCTTCATCTAAAAGAAGAATGTTTCCGGGGCGTAGCAGAGCGCGGGCAATGGCGATGCGTTGGGCTTGTCCTTCACTGAGTCCGCCACCTCGTTCGCTGAGTGGGGAGTCTACGCCGTCGGGAAGGTGGAAGACGAAGTCGGCGGTGGCGGTTTGCAGGGCTTGATATATGGCTTCTTCAGAAGCTTGTGGGTTTCCCATCAGCAGGTTGTCACGGATAGTTCCGCTGAAAAGGGTATTGCCTTGCGGGACATATACGAAGTTCTTGCGGGTTTGCGGAGAGACGGTATGACTGGTTTCAAGTGGATGTTTGGCGGGTATCAAGAGTATCTGTCCCTCTTGTGGCGTTGCCAGTGCCAACAATAGCCGGATGAGCGTTGTCTTTCCTTTTCCTGTTTCTCCGACTACAGCTATGCAGCTACCGGCGGGGAAACGGCAGGAGAAGCGGCTGAATACCGGACGGTCATCGGGAGTGTAGCCAAAAGTCACGTCTTTCAGTTCCAGTTCCGGGGTAGAGGCGAGGAATATGCTGTCACCGTCCGCTTCTGCCGGCAGTCTTTCCAATTCCAATAGCCGGTCTATGGCGGTAAGGGCATTGACTACGGAAGGTATCAGGCGTGAGAGGTCGAGCACGGGACGCTGGACTTTTCCTACCAATTGCAAAAAGGCGGTCATCGTTCCGAAGGTGATACAGCCTGCGCTGAGGTGAACGGCTCCCCAAAGAAAAGCCGTGAGGTATCCGCCGGAAAAGGCAAGGGCCACTAACATGTGGGCGGAAAGCGAGAAACGGGTACGTCCCATGACTTGGCTGTGGAGCATGTCTTGCAAGTCATCGAGTTTGTCCAGATGCCGTTCGCCTTGTTCCAATGTTTTAATCACTATGCGATGTTGCAGGCTCTCTTGTATGACGGACTGGATGCGACCGTCACTGTTCCGAATATCATGTGTATAGCGTTTCATTCGTCGCATATAGAAACGGCTGCCTAATAGAAAGACGGGCAGGATGGCAACAATCAGCCATGGCAGTGAAGGGTCTAAAAAGTAGAAGAATAGAAAGGCTGCCAGCAGTTGTATACTCGTGACGATGAATGCCGGGACAGAAGAGGTGAGCAATGTGACGATGGCGGCGGTGTCTTGTTCTACCCGGTTCACTACGTCTCCGGTATGGAAACGCTCCAATTCGTTCCAGCGGCTTTGCAGTAAGCGCGAGAAGAGGCGGTGGCGAAGGGCGTTGCCCGTCTCTATCTGCATACGGGTACTTATCCAAGTGTCAGCAGCTCCGCACAGTAATTGGGCAGTCAGCAGGACAACGGTGAGAACGGCGACATGCGTCAGGTTGTCGTCTGTTATTCCGGTAGCGGTGTCTATCACCCGTTTGGTTGCATAGATAAAGGCTAGGGCAAAGGCCACGCCCAGAATGCCGGTGAGGCAACTTAGCAGGATACGTCCGCGTTGTTCGGCAGATACCTCTCGAATATACCTAAGTTTTTCACGTCTGTCCTTTTTCACTTTTTTGTCCTTCTGTTGCTTTTTCATTCCTTTTATTTTCCGGGTTCTTTTATTTCTTTGTCCTTGCTTTCTTGTCTTTTACTCCTTTTAATCGGTTTATTTGTATAGCTATCGTTCCCCCTATCAGAGTCACGGGATACCAGAGTGCTTCGTACGGTGCAAATTGACGCAGTTCGTTGCAGCGTCGGGTGGCGCGGCAGAAGGTGTACCACTTTCCTGCCCAATATCCTTTGGGGCGTGGCTTGATGCGGTTATCATGTTGCCCGAAGTTACCGGTAGACAGGATGTCTTCCAATAATTGTTCTCCTATCTGCTTGGTGCCTTCCAAGGGGAAAGGAAGCCGGTTGGCGGGCAATCCCAGTCGGGTGACGGCAATGTAGCCGAATGCTTGTGCGGCATGCAATAGTCCGAGGTCCTGCAACTGGCGAAGCAGGGTGGTGGCATCTATTTCTTTGTGGCGATTGGCAAGCAGACAAGTCCAGTCGCATAGCTGGCGCAGGCCGATTCCGCTGTTCAGGAAATGTACAAAGGCATGTAGGAAGATATAAAGTGCATTGAAGGTGGCCGGAGGTATGGCGATACTGACGGCCTTCGAGTCCTCTTTCCCGGTTTCGGAGAATAGGGCATAGTCTGTTTCCTGCGGATACCATTTTCTGATAATCTGCTGAAAGTGCCGGTTGGCAAGCGGACTGTTCAGCCGGAGGATGATGCGGTGGTTCTCGATGTGTACTCCTTTCAAACTGTAGCTGGCATGCTTGTCGGACGCTTCTCCCTCGACTATGGCGCCTTGTTGCAGCAGGAGGCGGTTGGCTATGGGTTGTCCTTGTTTTCCTAAATAGATGTCGATGTCTCCGCATTGCCGGTGCAAGGGAGTGCGGTAGTTGGTGCCGATGCCTTGCCCTTTCAGCAGTACGGGATGCAGCCCGGCTTCCCGGTAAAGGGTATTGAGTTCGGGCAGAAGCTGGTTGAGGCGTTTGTTGGCTTGTTCTATCTGTGCAGTCCGGGCAGCCCATTTCAGATAGAGGGCGCGTGGAGGGCGCAGTTCGGCCGGTAGACTGCTTATGCCGTCAAAAGTCAGTGCAAGCAGGGCTTGTGAGTTTGCCATGCGGTACACGGTTTCCCAGTCGTCCGGCGAGACCGACCGGAAGAGTTGTCGGTCTGCCGGAGTGCCCCACAGGCCGGAGCGTACCAATGAAAAGAAAGCGTGTTGCATATCCGTCCTTATTCTATGATTCCTTCGCGGTCAAGGGAGTCGATAAACTTCTGCGCATCGCGACGGGCCGATTCGTTATCTACATCATAGCGGCTGGTCAGGGCTTCTGTCACGCTGTCTGTATCGAACTCTTTGTTTTCTATCTCTTGCCAAAGCATGGCGGAAGTTTGGTTCAGGCTGATGACTTTGCTGAAGTCCACGTTCGACGAGCCGTCTTGCATGATGATGTAGTCATCGCCTATCCGGTGCAGGATAAATCCTTGTTTGATTTTCATGGTTATTTTGTTTTATATTCTTCTGAACAGGGCGAGCAGCCAGCGGCGAGCAGGGTTTAGCTTCATCCACCAGTAGGAGTAGAGCTTCCAGACTTTGCCGTCGGCGGTGTACCGTTTGTCTTTTCGCATGGCTTCGGTCATGACGCCCATTACCCGTCCGATGTCGGTTTCTTCGGTCTGGGCGAGGTTGCCGTCGCCTTGCAGGATGAGTATATTTCCGTTCCGACGGATGATGCGGTGAAAGACGATGCGTTCCGTCAGGTCGCGTGCCAGTACGGCGACGCCCGGTTGCAGCTGTTCTGTGGTGAAATCGCCCAGTGTCACCCGGTCACGGCGGTCCACTAAGAAAGGATTCATGCTGTTGCCCCGCACGGTGATGGTTACTGTATGCCCCTCTTTGATGAGACGCGCCACTTCGGGAAGCAATATCTCGTTGGGAATGCTTTTCTTCATCGGCTGTTCAGTTCATCATTCATAACTTATCCTTCTACCGTCTTTCTGCAAAGCTCCGTCGCTTCACGGTCGGGCAGGCATTTCAGATGATAGACGGGTGCCAGCGTGGCAAGTTCCGTCACAGTGGTGACAATGGCGTTATAGATTTCCTTGTTCTGCTTCAGGCAAGAGCAGGAGGGGAGGAGGGTGGCGAAAGCATGTGCTGCTCTCTCTTGCTCTATTTCATTCTGCGGTGCTTGTTCCAAGCGGACGAAGGCGCCTACGGTCATGGATTCTTTCCGCTCCACGGAGAACCGAAAACAGTGGCTTGCTTGCCGAGGCTGTCCACATGTACTATCGGATTGTCATCGTTCAGTAGATGGCAGTCCGAGAACTGTTGCAGCCAGAGCCCGGTGTGCGTACTTTTGCCCGTGCCGCTTTTCCCTAAGAAGAGGTAGCCTTTGCCTGTTTCAGTAGCGACAACCGAGGCATGCATCAGCAGTGTATGGTGGCGGGCGGCATTGAAGGCATAGAGCATCATCAAGAAGTTGTTCAGTACGAAGTTCGTTTCGTTTTCCGGAGCCGGTGTTTCTGTCCTGCAGGCCGGTAGGTGGATGAAGCATTGCCTGAAGTTATCGTTGCACTCCATCCAATAGTTTTTCCCGCTTTTCCGTGGGGTGATGGATACAAGGTGTGAGCTGTGGGGCAAAGGGCGAATGATGCAATCGGCATCTTCCCAGTTGAAACATATATCATCGGGAGTTTTCGCTATGGTTCGTTTTGTCGCTGTTTCGTCATCGTCTATCTCTGTTTCAAAGATTACTTTTTGCGTCGTGTCTATTGTCGTGATGAACGGAATCAGTGAAGGCAACGCCTTGAATATATTGAAGTCGGAAGGTTTCACCATGCGGAAGGTGTGCGGTCCTACTTGATAATCCAATATCTGTATTCTCATATGTTTTGATTGTTAGTTGTTATTCATGATACTTTGGGCTACTCAGAAAAATAATGAATGTTTGTGTGAATGAGGAAGATTTGAGAGATTTTTCAACTGTCTTGTTGTCATTTTTTAGACGCGGAGGACGCAGATTTATAAAAGAAAATCCGCTGTCCGCCGCATCTAAAAGATAGTAATAAGGCGATTCCGATACCTCTTCGTTTGGTCTGCGAGGATATATTGCTTCCTTTCTTAGAATTTGGCTTATCGGTTCTCCTGACTTGTTGGGCCAACAATATATTCTTTCCTCCCATCGTTGACTTTGTGGGCTGCTGTATATACACTGCTGTCACGGGTAACCTCGTAACCTGTTACCAAATAGGACTCATTGTCGTCCATATTCGGATTTGCCGGGTTGAAATTGATGAACGTTCCACCGGACACCTGGATGCTGGCAGTGTTCTTGTCTGTATTCTTTAAGTTCAGTACCCAGTATCTGCCATCCGTGTCGTTGTTGGGTGTACCATATTTGCCGGATTCAAATGTTCCTCCATAGATATTGATTTTCCCATTCTCTCTTGCATAAATCAGGTCTATCTGGGTGTTCAGTTTCTGGGTGTTATAGTAAGAACCGCCATGAATATTTACTGTCCCGTGTCCTCGGGCTTCAATTACCATGCGATAACCATCGTCTTTCGCTGTAGCAGATGCATCGCACTTCACATTGCCGTTGCCTGAAATGTTTAGTGTTCCGTTCTGTACAGTAAAGATTTGTGTGAAAGGAGTGGCATCAGCTGTTTCTGAGGAATTGATGATGTCGTGGCCATTCAGGTTTAAGTTTGCCGTTGCGTTTGCAGCATTCAATATGTAGCCTGTGGCAAGCTCCGTCTTGGCGATGTTGATATTTGAGAGAAGTTTTATATCAACAGTTGCGTTGGTTGCCATGTACTTCAGTACGCTTGGGTCGGAGAATGTACCTCCGGAAACAGAGATGATACTTTTGGCATTTTCGGTTCCCACGGATGCATCTACCTTTAAGTCACCGTTGAAAGTACCGCCTGTGATATTCAGCTTCATAGGTTCGGTATTTCCTGCACTCTTGGAAATTTCCACTTTTCCATTGATGACGCTCGTACCGCTTACCGTAACCGTGACTCCAGCAGTGTACTTTGCATAGCCGCATACGTCGAATGCAAATTGATTCGCATTGCTTCCTGCGTTGATAGTGGTATTGTTGATGCTTATATTGCCACAATTGTTGCTTACTACGTATTGGGCATTTGTGTCTTCTACTGTCATATTATCTAATGTCAGGTTGCAGTAGTTCTGAATCATGATTTTGTTGTTGTCACTCTTCAGCGTTCCGTTCTTGAAAGTAACGTTTGAACCTTCGAGTAATTGACAGCTGTTCGTTTCGGTGCCGGTGGAACCTACGGTCGGGTCAGCAAGTGTAAGGATCTTGCCGCCTAAGTCCATCGTCAAGGTTTGTCCGCTTGTGGTCTTGAATCCCGGGCAGGTCTTGTCGGCGGTCAACTTTATGTTCACATTTGCATTTGTCTTCATGTACTTCAGCGCGCTTGGGTCGGAGAATGTACCGCCGGTAACGTTGATGACCGGTGTATAAGTGGTGCCTTCTGTGATGAGTGACTTTGCTTCGGCAATCAGTGTACCGCCTTTGATGTTTACTGTGGCAATGCCATATGCTCCACTTACGTTGATGGCGGCGCAGTCCAGTCCTCCGGTACCGTCGCCCCAGTTGCCGGTGCTGCCTGTGCCTTTACTGGTAATCAAGGCTGTGCCTTCCACGTTCAGAGTGCCTCGTTGGATGCATACACCTCCTGCGGCACCATAAACCTTGCCGCCACTGATGGTCGTTGTGCCGGATTGGGGCAGATAGACTGCATAGTCAGCAGTAGAAATGAGTTCTCCGTCTGTGATGTTGATGATGGAGTTCTGCGTCTTGTAATTGCCGTTGCCTGCCACTGCAAACCATCCGGCTTCTATCTTGCCGCCTGTCATGGTGAAGTCTCCACCGTCCGTCACTCCGACGCCATATTGGCCGTTACTGTTCGGAGTCTTTCTGACTGCACTGATGTTGCCGCTTTCCATGGTCATGGAGGCATCTTCACCGGCTATTTCAATCAGACTGCCATTATAAGAAGCCGCTGTATAATCCTGGCTGGCAACTATCTTGCCTTTCTTCTCGGTAGAGCTGTCCTTCAGTGTCATCTTGCCCAAGACGATGATTTTGCCTGTTGCGCTGTTGTCGGCAGTCAGTGTATATCCGTTCAAGTCAAGAACCACGGACTTTCCGGCGGGTACACTGACGCTTTGCCCTGTGATGTCGGCATCGGCGGACAATTTAAAATCTTCGCCGTTGGCGAAAGCGGTCTTTAGGACTGCCACGTCGGATTGAACTACAAATTTGCTGTCGATTGTTGCCGGAAGTGATGCTTCAGTTCCTTTTATTATATAGATTGTGGTATTGCCGGCATCGTGTACCAATTGTTCTACCTTTCCATATATCTTCAAGTTACCGCCTTTTACGGTCAGCTTCTTTACGGTGACGCCTGCATTGATAATCAATGTCTGCTGGGCGGTAGTGGCAGTCACTTCATTGTAAGTGGCTTTATTGCCTACTGCTGCCAATGTAACGGTGGTGCTTGGCATGGTGATGGCTACAGAAGGAGCTTCTTGCTCTGCTGTGGTTTCCGGCACAGCCAAGGATACACTGTTGGTGGCAGTGGCGGCGGGAGTACTTACGCTGGTATTGGTCTTGTCGGTCAGCTTTAACGGGGCAGAAGTGCTGGTTGTCGGGGCTGTATTGAACGCCAGGTTGATGTCCGAGTTCTGTAAAACCGGGATGGCGATGCCGTCGTTGCTGCCAGAAGTGGTATTGAAGCTGCCGCTGACTGCAATGTCGGTTACGGTTGCTGCTGTCGGTGCTTCTTGTGGGAGATTTTTTGAATCAGCTAAAGCTGTACTAAGCGCACTGGGGGTTGTAGCCTCTACCACAACGCAATCCAAAGGAGGTACTACCAATATGTCTCTTCTGCCTAGGATTTTGTCATTAAGCGTCTTGGTAAAATATACCTTGTCGCTTCCATTCGTCAGTTGGGCAGTGATGGAACTATAAGTACCTGTGGGCAAAGGAATGTAGAAGTTGCGAGACTTTATATCAGCTGAGGCTGTGAAGGAGGCGGTGATTTCCTTGCTTTCATCGCTCGTTACTGCCAGTATCGGGTCTGCTGCGGTTAAGTCTACCGTACAAGTACCTGCAATGTTATTGGAGGCAATAATCTTGAAAGTAGTGGCCTCTGCCGGAATCTTGTTGACGGTCAGTTTTATCATGGCTGCCATGTGCTTGAAGGACAGAGCGCTCAGATTGTCGGGATTTGTCACCTTGGCATACATCGGGCCATTGCTGCTGCCGTTATAATTTGTAAGCGTGGCAGGTAGAGTCATGGTCAATGTATTGCCGCTTACGCTCATGTTTTGTTGGTAAGGATAGATGGAGAATACAGCCGTTTCTCCGCTTGGCTTGCTGCCGTTGAAAGTGGCGGAAGTTTGACCAGCACCGCTTGCATATTCTAATTTTGTATTGCTATAATTACTTTCTGCATTACTACAGAACAACCCTAGGGCATCGGTATCTTGCCATAGAATCTTGTATTCATCGTTTACGGTAGTACGGGTGTCGGTACCTGCGCCTTCAAACGTTGCGTTAACGGTGATGTTTCCTTTCCGCCCGCTGTTTTCAAATTCCTCTTGGCTGCAACTGAATGCGGTCAAGGCAGCAGTTGCCATGCAGGCAACTTGCATAAGGTTTCTTAATTTCATCATAATGAAGTCCCCCTTAGTTTTCTACGGTTAAGATGTCATTGATTAGGTCTTCCAAGTCGCTGCTGGATGCCGAATTGTAGCTATGGGTAGAGGTGCTGCCCGAATAGGAGCGCGTAATGGGATGGTAAGGTTCGCCGCTTGTTGCAATGACTCCTTCATTCTCCATTTTGATAACTTCGATAGACGGAGTGATGTATGCTTCTCTACCGTCTGGTGTGTTCTGTTTCATATACACAAATTATTTAAAGGTTAAACAATAAAAAAAACGTGAGTAACTATGTTTGTATATCCTTTATTCAGGCCTTCGCATTGCCCTTTCCCTGGATATACAACAGTCACTCACGTCGTTTGTGTATATACCATCCCCCCTGATGGGAGAAAACCATATAAACATAGACGTGAGCATCCTTGTTGTTATCTTCAGGGAAATTTTCAAAGTTGCGAAATTCATAAACTAAAGGTCAGTAATGAAAACAAATTCCAATAAACTGCAAATAAAAGCACTGATATATAAGTGTTTCTGAAAACTTCTATTTTTGCACTTGTTTCTTGACTTATCACATTATTTCTGTTGTTTTCATCATTTTTGTTTCTTATTTGTTTCTTGTTTTCGATTATTTTTCGTACCTTTGCACCCAGTTTAGGACATAAAATCGAATAGCCATGGCAAGGAACAAGAAAACGACGAAGGCAAAGGAGCCAATCCGGCTTAGGATGAAAGACCTAAGCAACGGAAACAAAAGTTTGTACTTGGATATCTATAGGAATGGCAAACGTTCCTATGAATATCTGAAGATGTATATCGTCCCCGAAACGGACGAAAACTCTCGCAGGCAGAACCAAGCCACCTTGGTCGCTGCCAATAAAATCAAAGCCGACAGAATCATTGAGCTGACAAATGGTGAGGCTGGCATCAAACAGGCAAAAGACGAGCCCAAGGTGCTTTTGCTTGATTGGATGAACACCTATATGGAAAACCAAAAGAAGCGTGGAAAGAAAGATTGGCGGCAAATCTTGGTGGCAATGAAGATTATCAGGGAATGGGTAGGCGAAAAGACAACTCTTGACCAAGTTGACCGAGCTTTCTGCCAAGGTTACATAGACTATCTTAGGACAGACTACCACCCAAGACATGTGGATCATCTTGCGGCAAATACTGCCCACAACTACTATCGGGCACTTAATGGCGCACTTAATGCTGCTGTTCGCGAGGACTTGATTAAAGTTAATCCATATACGAGAATAAGCAGTGCTGATAAAATCAAAAAGCCGGAAAGCAAGCGTGAGTATATGACAGTGGACGAGGTAAGGCAGCTCATTGCAACTCCTATGCAGAATGAAGCCGTGAAGGCTGCCTACCTGTTCTCCTGCTTCTGCGGATTGCGTATCAGTGACATCACTGCCTTGAAATGGGAGAACGTGTATCAAGATGGAGCACAGACACGACTGGAGGTAGTAATGCAGAAGACCAAGGCACCAATCTATCTGCCTCTCTCTCCAGAGGCATTACGTTGGATGCCAGAGCGAGGAAACAAAAGTTCACAGGACAATGTGTTTGACCTTCCGTCTGCTGCCGCAGTAAATGTGCTTATCAAACCGTGGGCAAAGGCTGCGGGTATCAACAAGCATTTCACCTTCCATACGGCGAGGCATACCTTTGCCACCATGATGCTGACATTGGGAGCCGACCTCTACACGACAAGCAAACTGCTTGGGCATACCGATGTGCGCATGACGCAGGTGTATGCAAAGATTGTCAACCGGAAGAAGGACGAAGCGGTAAACCTTGTTAACGGACTCTTTGACTGAAATGAGTGTGTCCGTATTGTACAGAACACATAATTCGTATAACTCAACTCTGGTTGCGCAAGTGGCCGGAGTTTTTTGTGTAACAAACAAACAACAAAAGAAAAATGAAGAAACAAGACCAAAGCGGTCATCTCTCTTTTTGGGGAGATGAGCAGCACGCATAAGCATGTGTGTTGCGATGAGGACATCTACGACGAACTTTTCATGCTATTGTCCTCAATGAAGAAACTCTATGTGGAGAAGGTAGTGAACGGCGGCATGAAACAAGCGCGTTTCATTGATTTGTTCTGTGACAGCCACTACTCCATCGGCTGTAAGCAAACCTGCTGCAACAATGCCCATCGTATGAATATGGGTATCGTGCGTAACCTGTACACGCAGGAGAAGGATATGCTTGACAGGTATCTCTACAAGGATTCGTTTACAAAGGAAGACTTTCACGAGCTTATCCATCATCACCTGACTACAAGCACAGGAAGTCAATCCCCAAGGGCTACCTCTATGTCATTCGGAGGAAAGTTCACAGACCTGCAGTTGGATTGTCTGGCGAAGATTGCACAAGACAACCATCTGTTCAAGTTGTCAAACGATACGGAAGCAAGAGCGGTCATGGATGATTTGCTCCACTGCAAGACCGGATTTACAGTAGAAGTCAGAAACCTACGCAATGTAGCCGTGTTCTTTGACGAGCTGCTGACCAACAACCTCGTCTGTTACGACTGGCAATCCGTGATTGAGAAAGGACGTTTCCTTATATCGCCAAAGAACAACAAGCGCGTTGCCGCATCGGATCTGTCGTCTGCATTGTACAAGGCGAGAATCTCATCAAGCGTTGCAAAGCACAGCATACGGGACGGCATCAAACAGATGAAAAAAGGACATACAACTGACATGTAATCCAACATAAGAATGTAAAAAGGGTGATAGTTAGGGTGAGACTGCCTAACTATCACTCTGCTTTTTATTCAAACGCCCTTTCTTGCATGTAATTTTGCACTCCGAAAGCACAGTGCTGCTGGAGGGACGCCTCCTATGTCAAACGATAAAAAGCATATCATCATGCA
>ERZ1027139.598-NODE-598-length-10830-cov-23.540232_pt1 | contig 10830 bp, 6 predicted proteins | sample MGYA00519277_ERZ1027139 | MGnify/ENA primary metagenome ERZ1027139 (study PRJEB26926, sample SAMN06164554) | human gut metagenome | biome: ENVO:00009003; feature: ENVO:2100002; material: ENVO:00002003 | host: Homo sapiens | place: USA | collected 2012 ...
GTTGACATTTTTTCTTTTATACATAAAACAAGCACCTCAAACGCTAATATAGCACTATCCATTTTTTCTTGCTCTGCCATCAGTCTATGTATACTTTCTGCATTTTCAAAAATTTTTTCCTGTGCGCGAATTTCTATTCCAAAAGTAATTTCCTTTAAAAATTTTTCCAACTCATCCCTTTCTTGATCTTGGATGATAAACATATTCATAAAACTCTCATATTTCTTAATAAAATTATTAGCCGATCCATTATCCAGTTTAAAACTTAATGAGATTATTTTTTTCAAATATCGATCAACATCCATTTCATCACCATAAATTTGATGCAATGAATTCGACATTTGTTTTTTCTCCATTGCAATTATAACCACTACATTTTCCAACTCATTGAATACATGATGAATACGTTCCAACACTTTAATCGCATACGAGGGCAAGCATCTATCTAATTCATCAACCATGATAACTACTGTTTGTTCTTCTGATATCTTCTTAATTTGCTCTTGTACTTCTTTAAATATATTCTGGAAGCCAAAATATTTATCATATATTTTTCCATCATCTTCAGATGTTCCAACAACACCATCCAAATCTAATCCCGTCTTTGATTTGATTGCTTCGACAGCAATCTTTGTTATTGTATTTTTAACAATGGCTAACATTTCTTTCTTAGTCTCATTTGATAATAAACTCACATACTGTTCAATCTGATCTTTTAATACAGAAATAATAGCAACTATCGGTTCTTCATAGTAATCGTACCGCCAACAATCATATCGAACAACAAAAAAACGATCCGTGTTTGTTGTTTCCGATTGTTCCACTTGAAGACATTCTTGAATCTTTTCCAGTGCAAAACTCTTACCACTTCCCCATTCTCCTTCAATAGCAAAACAACAATTTTTACGTTTTTCTGAAAGGATCTTAGTCAAATCAACTATCTGTTTGACAAATGGTTCTCTATTTAAAACATCCTCTTTTGACTGCACTTTCTCATCCTCTTTCCTACTTTATTTTAGCCAAAACATCCTGAAAAATTGCATAATTCTTCTTCACGCCATCGTCCAGATCAATAGAAATCATCTGGTCGGCAAGGTGATGAATCTTTTCCTCGTAGGTTCTGATTTCAGTATCCTGTGCCTGCAAAGTGGTCAGCTTTTTGTTCTGCTTCACACGCTCGCCTGTAGAAGCATTAGCAATACGCTGTTCCAAATCGGCAATAGCAGTACGATAACGAGCCTGCTGTTCATGTACATAATCGGTACGAATACGAGCAATGGTGTCCGGCTGATAGCGGTGCATATAAATCAGAGCCTTAAAGCCATTCTTCTTGCCGCTGTCAAACAGCCAGTAAATCGGACGTTTCTGATAAATTTTGCAATGGTCAGAATAGAAGCCACTCAGAAAATAATTCCGAATCACATCCTTCGGCTGACCTTTGCCGCCCAGCGCATCAGCAATGAATTTCAGATTTTCGTCCAGTGTATCTTCACCGTAAACCGTTTTTACGAACTCCACAAACAGACCAACAATATCATCCTCGAAGTATTCATCGTCGCAAATTGGGATAATGTTATCCTTATCCGCAGCGAAAGAATCGTACTTGCTGTTGTCCCATTCGCCGCCTGCATAGGCAAGACCCTCCACATCCAGAGAGTAGCGACCAAACATACAGCCAACCGCATAGGAAATAAAAGAGCGAATATCTCTGCCAAGGTCGGCCTTGCGGACAGTGACATCCTTATCCTCAACATCCGGTGTCAGCTCATCCTGCAAACCGTAAATATCAATGAAAATACGGTTCAGTTCTTCCTCGTTGTCTTTCAACTGATTGAAACGCTCATCACATTCACTCTGCCACTGGTCAAAGGCTTCCGCAATGGTAGGAACTTTGCGAAGCAATGGATGGTGTTGAAAGTCCCATGAGGTTTCAAAGGAATCCCAATCTATTTTTGAAATAGAAATATTACTGTTTGCAATAGTACAGCATTCACACTCTCTGTTTTTATCTATAACCACAGGCACTTTATTTACATATCCTGACTCAAATCCTAATGTAGGTGAAATCATTGCTAAAACCATTTCCGAAATTCGACTATTAAGGACTGCTGTTAGATAATCAAGTAATACCGAATTATCTGAAATAACGGACTGCCCACTGTTACTAAAAATATGTCCTTGATAATATCTACGGAAACAAACTTTAGACGTAACTACCGTCCAAGAAATGCCTTCTTTAAAATAATATTTTTCATTGCTTATTTTCCAACCAAGATTATCTCCAAGCTGTGGATATACTCTGCGAGTATTCTCTTTAATCTCACATCCATCATTCTCCCAATTTACAACATAATCATGATTACCATACCACTTTCTAAATTCACCGCCTTTATTATAAGGAATCCATTTCATTCCATCTCTTTCAGCAGATGCAGCTGAAGGATACTTATAGCCTATTTTTTTATTTTCCACTTCATACCAAAGTCTTAAAAAACGGTCATTATTCCCAGTACGCATTCCAATACATGCAGTAGCTACGTCTCGAACACATTCCTTTTCAAACAAATTTGCAAACTTATCACTAACCCAATAAGCCAATGGATTTCCAGGTATTTTTAGAAATTTTATCTGTTGTGCAATGTATCTATTCCTTTTAGAAAGGAACCGATCTTCTTTTGCCTGTTGCGTAGTAGATTCTACCAAACGACAATAAACACCATTATGGTTATTTAAAACAGCTTTTCTAAACACAAACGATGTTGTCTGGACTACTTCACCACCTATTTCTTCAAAAGCCCTTGCTCCCAAATGAGCCATATTCACAACACATATATTTCGTAATTTTGCTCTTAGTTTTTCAAAGCTTGATAAAAACATCCATGTATGCTGTGTAATCATTGCTTGAAAACCATTTTTTCTCGTCATTTGTTCACAATGATCAATAAAAATTGCAAACAAATCACTTTTACTATCTGGATATTGTTTCTTGGCATAATTTGTAAGATTGCTTCCCATGCTTGATGCACCCATATACGGTGGATTTGTCACAACCACATCATACTTCTGTGCCAATGCTTCTGCCACCTGTACCAATGGCAGTAATTCTCTCAGTGCCGTCTCACGAGACATATTTATATCTTCCGTAATCTCAGCAAAACGGTCATACAGAGCAGACCAATCCTGCGGTGTCACAGTCAGAATAGAACCGTATTCCTTTGCATCATGCAGCTCTTTGATGATGGTGTCCATAGAAGCTGTGAGCTTCATATCGCCATTACAGAAATAATCTACTGCAAATTTATCTACATGATTGCTCTCGACAATAGCATACACATGGGGCTGAATGCCACGGCTGAAGAAGCGGCGATCATACTGACGGGCTTTCATCATTACCGCAAAGTAAGCCAGCTGTGCCGCACGGTCATCAATATCCAAACCGTAAAGATTGTTCTCTACAATGCTTGACACTGCTTCACGGGTGGTATAGCCGTAGGATTCATAAATCTTCATCAGTACATCAAACATATATGCAAGAATATGACCGGAACCGGAGCAAGGGTCAATGACTTTCAGCTGATCCGGTGTCAGTGCAGCGTATTCCTTGCGAATCTCTGCAAGCTGTGTCTGCACTTCCGGCTCCTGCTCGGCTTCTTCCAGATAGTAGTGCCATTTGGTATCTTCCGGGTCACGGTTTCCGGCAGCATAAGCAGACTGTTCTTCCTCGGTAGGAAGAAGCTGACTCTTAACATCTGGGTGTCCCTCCAGCCATAAACGACCAAGACTATTCTCTACCATGTAGCGAACAATCCAGTCTGGTGTGAAAAGCTGAGTTGCTGCAGGGATGTTTTCTTTTGTGATTTTCACATTCTTTTTCAGTGCTGCAAAAACATCGTCCTTTTTCTCACTGTTATAATACTGATACAACCAACCGATGATCTGGACAGCATCCTTCCAATCATCCTCCGGTATCAGCTCAATCATCTTCTGAATCACGCTACCTTCACGGAGCAGATTGTCTGGCAGAAGAAGCTCAGTGTAGTCTGAGAGTCTCTGGAACATTCCCGGCAGAATCTTATTCAGAGCGTTACACTGCACGATCAGCAAATATTTATAGAGTTCTTCGGTCTTTTCGGCATCTTTCAGTTCATAGACCTTTTCCATATCCAGTCCATCCAAATCCAGATGAATGGCTTCGGTTATAATCTGCGGCTTAAAATTGTTTTCCTCGTCCGTAAATACACGCACATGGGAAGGAATGTAGCCGTTGACTTCCATAAATCGCAGAGCAGAGAAGCGGTTGAACCAAGTGTAGGCAACCTCCTCCATGACCTGCTTATATCCTTTATCATTAATCTCGGCAATCAGAGCCTGACGCTGCTTCTTTTCATCGGCAGTAAGGACTTTGCCGCCAACGCTGTCCACATTAGCATCCTCAATGTTGCCCTCTGTGATACCGTATTCCACACCTTTCAGGGAAACACGGGCGATCAGCTCTGTTCTTGCCCAGACAGCAAATTTTTTAATCGCATTCTTATCCATTATATTAATCCTCTTAATAAATCAACTCTAACAGCTTGAGCATATTGTAATACAGCAAAAACAATTGCATACAGTCTTTCTTCGTAACCTTTCTTGTAAGCATTCCATGGTCAAGAAAATTTCTATTTATAACCTCCGGTTGTTTTCTAAAATCGTTTCCACTTTCAAACACTTTTTGAAGACAAGCAAAAAGATTTGTACAAAACAATGCTGTATAAAGCACTTCTGTATTCACATCTATTTCCGTTCGTTTCTTTGCATCTCGCACAGCGCTTAACCCAACATTACGCCTTTTTCCATCTAAAGTCGATTTTTTCTGCAATCTAATCAATATCGCATCAATTAAAGCAAACAAAATAAACGCACATGATTTATACTGCTTATGTCTATAATCAAATACTGCTTCTCTAAAATCTGTCTTTTTCGTTCGTTTGTTTTCTAATAAAACTTCAAATATTTGTTCCATTATTTTATTAGGACATTGTTTTAATGCCATAATGTCAGCATCTTTTTTATTAGCTGGCATACTACTAAATAGCGTTTCTTCATCTGCACAAGGATTTATTGTCCATCCATAATGTCCCCACAACCTATGTATTTCAAGAAGTTCTTGCTTTTTTTTCTCAGAAATTGATGGAATTTTAATTTTTCGAATTACTTCTGAAAATTCTGCTGTCATTCTATAGATAGCTTTTGAAAATTCACCAACTTCAATATTATGAGAAAATTTAAATGATTTTTTTAAGATTTTTATAACCTCTTGCATTTGATTCCATTTTGAAACAGACATACCCAACGATTTCTTAAAATTTTCTAGCCCCACTTTCATATTAGTCTGCTTTTCTAATATTGGTTGAAATGACTCAAGAATTTTATTTTGATTTTTCTGTATTTGTTTTATTGATTCATTTGCTATTGAATCCGTTAATTTTGTGTCCGTTTCTTTCTTAGCTTCATCTATTATTTTCTCTTTCTTTTCATAATTATTCATTATTCTTCCTTAATCATAATACTTAATTCAACTTAATCTCATCACAATTCTTCAATAACTGTTTCAACTGAGAACGAATCTTCTCTACATAATCATCAATATCCGCATCCGTCTGTAAGGTCTTTGCCTGGAATACAACCTGACGGTTATAGGCACGAACCACTTTCTTCTTTGCTGGAGCTGCTTCTTTTCCCAGCTGCGTCGGCTGTACTGGCGGCTTCGGTGCAGGCGGAGCCAGAACAGACTCGATATTGCTGACGGTATCATCCTTATACTGACACATTGGCAGGAACATAGCATCCAAAAGAGCAAGGCTCTTTAATTCTGCGATTTTCTCCTTGCACTGGCTGAAATATATATCCGATTTTTCAATCAGATGGGATGCCTTGGAATCGCCGTTTGCGACAGTGTGGGTTGCTTCCATACACTGACGAACCGTTTCCAGAACCTCGGCACGTTTTTCTTCCAGCATCTTGTCATGAGCAGTACGAACCGTATCCATCAACGGATTCAGTTCGCGAATCCGGTTATAATTGAACTTACTTCCAGTCTGAACCATCGTAATCAGACGAATGGTATTCAGCGCCTTGTGTGCTTCCTCATTTTCCGCAATTCGGTCAAGGTCATCATGCAGAGAGTTTTCAAACTGTACTGCCTGGTCGAATACTGTTACCTGGGTCTTGAAGAAATTTTCAATGCCGTTGCTCATGGCTTCTTTGTTATCAAAGAGAGCATCCTCTTTTTTCAGCACACGCTCAATTAAGGCAATGTTGTCTTTCTTCTGGAAAAGTACATCATCCATCAGCTGAATAGCAGTCTGTACCAACGCACGATCTGGGTATTTATGTCCGTCATAACGGGCGTCCAGAGAAGCATAGTAATCACGCTGTTCACTGAATTTCTCAGTCACAAAGCGAATCAGACCATCTTCATCATCCGGTACATCCATGATGTCGAAATAATCCCGGAGCATTGATTTCACATCACGCATCATCGTTGCTGAAATGGTTTTACGCTTGCTGATAGAAGTCTTACCTATCTCACTCTTTTTGCGGAGCATATCCGGCAGTTTCGGGTCATCCGGCTGAATGGTATTGCCTGCATACTTGATGGTTACTTTCTGGGAATAAATCAGCTGTGCCGCAACCGCAGCAATGTCGATTTCTTTCCAGCCATACGGAATCGCACTGTATTTGCTTTGCACATCTGCCATAGAAGTCGGCAGCTTTTTCGCATCCTGCATTTCCAGATATTCTTCCATAGCAGAAGCTGCATCACGGTTCGGTTCCATGCCTGGAAGTGCTGTTACCGCACCTGTCAGAATCGCAATAATATCTGCATCACTGCCTGCATTATCTGTAATCAGATCGAGCTTGCTATATACATGAGCAACCAGATATTCAAGAGACTGGTCAATCTTGCTCTTGGCATTTCCGGCTTTGATTTCCAAATGCTCACCATCTACATAGAACTGTGCCCCTTCAATGGCATTTTGTAATTCGGTCATAGCGCTCAGCTCATATTTTCCGGCTTCGTCCTGCTGATCGCTGATGATTTTCTGCACACTCTTAGGAAGCTGGCTTACATTTCTCTGTTTTACATACTTACGAATCTTCATGGCAGATTCCAGAGATTCATAATAAGGCGTATCAGCCAGAACCACGATTGCTTCGTTGCCTTTGGACTCTGCCATCAGACGGTAATCTGTTTTTTCAATGGCATCAGTAGCAACGGTCAGGAAACGCAGACGCATACCACCTGTTGCCACTCCAACTGTAATGCCGTCCACCATCTGATCGAAAGCAAAGTCATATTTTCCATAACGGAACTTCTTGGTTGTGAAAATATCACCGTAAATCATCTGAGCAATACGCTCCACGATAGAAGCAGTATCCACATTTGTATCTCTTATTTCACGCTGAATATCCTGTTCTTCGTCAGTCAGGAAGTTATAAGTGTCACCGGTTCTGCCGATATAGTTCTGACTCATCAGACGATCAAGGCATCCTCGGACAGCTTCACGCATGATAATCTTATCTACACGAATATCGTCTGCCATAAGGATCACGATATTGTCCAGATTGGAAGGAATATCATCAATATATCGAATCAAGTACAGAAGTTTCAGTATATCCACATCCTGTTGTTCGATGCCATCGCCGTTGTCGGCTGCTTTCTGGCAACGCTCGATTACTCGGCGGATAGAGCCGTCCAGGAAAGTATGTACGGTATCATAAAAACGGAAGAACGGAACAAGTGCATACTCATCCTTCTCCTGAATTTTCTGTGCAGCTTCCTGGAAACCGGAGAGCATGGAACGCTCACCGCCGGACAGGTGCTTACCAGAATTTCCGTGTTTACGGATTTCAGCAAATACTTTCTGCATGATAATAAACTGATACGGCACGAATGGGAAGTTCTCTGTAAATTCTCTCGGACCGGAGTAGCCTTTAATGTCCAGAATAGAGCCACTGAAGCTGAATAGGTTACGAAGGACAGAATCATTCTGCTCATAAACGGTTTCCAAATCCATTGTTGCTTCCGATTTCTTTTTCAAGATACGCTTCTGGATAACTTCGTCCACGGAGGAAGAAGATAAGCTCAATCTTGTTTTGAAACGAGCCTGGATACGGGAGAACTCATCGGCACGAACTTTGATGATTTCATCAATCGCTTCCTGTCCGGTACAGATCACCCAGATCTTACCTTCGCACTCGCTTCCGATTTTTTCAGTCAGAGACTGGAGGTTCAAAAGCATATCCGTATCTGTTCCCACATACTGACCAACCTCGTCAATCATAAACAGCAGACGGAAGTTGGCAGGCTTGGTATCTACATAGGCTTTCATATCTTCCACAAGCTGTGCAATAGAAATTTCTGTTGCGGTTTTATCATTGAACCACGTCTTGGCATCGTCCTCACTCATATCCAGAACTTCCATCAGTGTCGGGATGATGAACTTTCCATTGAAAGCAAAGGCACGGCGCATTTCAAGCCAAGGCTTGCCTTTCTTTTCTTCAAAAACTCTGCGGAACTCCTCTGTCTTACCCTGCTGGTCAATATAACGCTCCATCATGGCAACTTTCAGATTTTCACCGTAAAATCCCAGATGGTTATAGAACATCTTCGCAAATACACGAAGAACCGCAGTCTTATCTTTATTGCTGAATCCCTCAATATCAATATTGAACAGAATTGTCTCGGTCTGTCCCTTTGTGGCACGATCAATCAGCATAAAGGTTGCCGGGTCATCCTCAAACTTTTTACGAAAACGCTCCACACTGCGAATGCCTTTTACCTCTTTATTTTCCAAAAGGTAGGAAAGCATTTTCAGGAAGTGAGATTTACCACTTCCAAAGAAACCGGAAATCCAAACACCCATATCGGCTGTCGGCTGGTCGAAAGCATCACCGTAATAGTTGAAGAACGTAATGAAATGTTTCTTCAATTCTCTGGTAATGACATATTCATTTAACTCCTGCTCGATTACATCATCAGCAGCCTGATCTACTTTAATTACACCATTGATTTTACGGTTAATGTCATCCGCAAACATATCTCGAATCATCATACAATTTCTCCCCTGAACTTTGTCTATTCGATTGTTTCCCATTCAACTACACTTTTATTAATATTTACTCAATCTCCGAAAAGGCTCGATAATAATCATTTATTCGGAGTCTGTTAAATAGCTTCACATGATATCCATCAAATTCTCCAGGATACATGACCACAATTGGAATATCTGAAAAATATGGCTGTAATGCTTCCAGTAAATTGTGAATTCTCACGAACGGAAATACTTCTCCCACTCCGGTCAGCATCAGTACATCTCCTTTTGCATGCGGTTTGTATTGAATTTTTTCTGCAAATTCCCTATTCGTGATTGCTGAATTCAATTGTTCCAGAAGATAAGCACTTCCCTCTGTTTCTTCCATCTCTGGAATTTCGTCTATAATATCCATGTCCTCGCAAATAGAAAGAAATGTTTTATATAAATTACAAACAATCAAATGACAAGCTAAGGACTGGTCAGTTTCCAACTGATTGACAAAATGGCGGACAACCATTTCGTTCTCCGGTTCATAACAGAAAATTCTGATGTTCTCTTCGTTGCTTGTTCCTTTTCCTTCCAGTAACTCTGTTTTCTGGATCAATGCACGCACTTTATCCAAGCGCATCTTTATGTCACTCATCGGGTTACCTCCTACACAAAGCAATTAAACGCTGGCAGTATCGCCGTATCGCCATTGCTTCTAATGGCATTCTCCAAAACAGGATGCAGCCATACTGGATTCAAATGATCTGCCTTGAAGTTGTCGAGATATTCTGTTTCGACAAGCACTCTGGCAATAATCTGTTTTAACTTTGTTATTGTAGTATCGCTCCAGGAAGCCACGGTATCATTCTGCTCCTGCAAGCGCATAAAAAATGTATTCAAATCTATTTTACCAAAAGACGTGTCCCTTAATCTGTACTTCTCGCCAATGACTGTCAGCATAAATTCCCAAACCAGTCGACTCTGCTTCATCAATGCATACAGACAAATCTGTTTTGCCACATCCGTCGGCTGTGACGCAATCGCAGAAACCAGAGAATCATCTTCCAGTGCATGAAGCCGTTTGATGCAGGCTTTCGCCATGCGTGTGATAGATTTTTCCGTTGGGTACTGAAAAAGATTCTGCTCTACAATTTCTTTGACAATCGCATCATCAGAAAATCCTTCTGACATAAGCTTTGCAGTGGAACGCATTTCGTAAAAAAGAAACGACTCTCTAGTCAAAGAAGCAATATAAGGATAAGAATGATCCATGTTCCCACACCTCCTTACTGCTCCTCTTTTTTATCAGGAACAAATTCCATGATATCTCCCACATCACAATTCAAAGCAGAACATATCTTTGACAGAATCTCTGTACTTACATTTTCATCTTTTGATAATCGAGACATCGTTGTTGTACTAACTCCTGTCATTGCACGCAAATCTTTCTTCATCATTTCTTTATCAATTAACAATTTCCACAATTTCTTGTAACTAACTGCCATTTTTTCACCTCAATCTTATTTGCTTGAAATATCTGTTCACATGGTATTTATCACCTGTTACCCTGTTATTCAGCTGTTATTTATCATCATATCATAAAAATGCGTTTCAAACAATCTAATCTATCAAAAATCGTAATTCAATTCCGAAATATCGCATTTAAAATCACGGTAAATAGTAACCCGAGGTAAATAGTAACCCTAGTAACCCGAGAATCCCCTTTGTAACCCAAGACTCCCTCTTTGTAAATGAAAAT
>ERZ1027139.602-NODE-602-length-10772-cov-6.841467_pt1 | contig 10772 bp, 6 predicted proteins | sample MGYA00519277_ERZ1027139 | MGnify/ENA primary metagenome ERZ1027139 (study PRJEB26926, sample SAMN06164554) | human gut metagenome | biome: ENVO:00009003; feature: ENVO:2100002; material: ENVO:00002003 | host: Homo sapiens | place: USA | collected 2012 ...
GATGTGTATAAGAGACAGGATAATGCGGGTGAGCAGTTAAACGCATTCAAAGCAACAAAAGGAGCCAATGGTGGAATTGCTCCCCTTGACGATGATGGTAAAGTGTCTAGTAAACATTTGCCGGCCTATGTGGATGATGTGTTGGAATTTAACGATATTGTTATTGGTATTACCGCTATCGTTGAATCCATAGATAAAAGTTCCGAAGATGAGGGGTGTAATATAGTCTATGATAAAGAACGCAATTGCTTTATACTTTCCTATTTATCAGTTGTAGAAGAACGTGAGCAGATTACTACATATTATGGAAATTGGAGGGATGCAGAAAATTTTGGAACGTTAAGTGACAATGGGCGCATTCCTTATTCTGGGAAAGTATTTCTTTGTAAAGAGGATGGAAAGAGTTATCGTTGGAGCGGCACACAATTAGCCTCTATAGGTTCAGATCTTGCGCTTGGTCATACAAGTGCAACAGCGTTTCCCGGTGATGAGGGTGCAAGATTGCAAGAGAAAATGGCTCAAGCGACCCAAGATATTACGGATAATGAGAACGCGTTGATAACTCAAAATAAGCAGATAGTAGCACGTGGCATTGTTAATGCAAACAAACTCTTTGGATTGGCGGATAAGAAAGTTACATTTTCTGTTGTACTTGAAAAGTGTGCTACTTCCGAATATGCAGAAGTCCTGCAGATACCGGGTATTATACTGACATTCTTTACTGAAAGTGGATGGCTTTCCAAACAGTGGACAAATACTAGTGACTGGAATGATGAAAGTAATTGGACGGACTTTGGAGCTGACAGTGACATAATAGGCAAAGATGCTGTGTTGTTGGTTGACGAAATTGCACCATTATCAAATGGCTACTATACCCTTGAAACAGCCATTGCCGCCATCGTGTCCTGTCAGCAGGAAACAGGCGTCACTTATGAGAGGACAGGCCTTATCATCACCTATAAAACGGGTGAATACGAAATGGAAACCCGGCAGTTTCAAGGTGCGGTGTCTGATTTTAATGAGGTGGCACTTTGGAAGAACTTTGGCGGTGAAGGTTCGAAAGTGGAACTTGGTGATGCTCCCGAAGAGGGGGGCGATAAAGCCCTCTCAACCGGTGGTGCGTATGATTGCATCCCTGTGGACTTTTCTCTTGACACCGAGACTGAAGGCGTTGTCAAAATTCAAATGGTCAACGCCAAAGGCGAAGGTGTCGGCGAAGAGAAACAGTTTCTTGTCGGTACCGGCGGTGGTGGAGGAGGTGGTGGTACTATTGTGGCCATTGCTTTTGAATCCTCTCCCGTTTACGGGGCATACGGTTCACCTATCAAGGGACGTGCGGCTGTCCGTTCCGTGACTAGCGGCGGTGGCATTGAAACAGAGAATTCCATTGAAACGCTTGAGATAGTTGACCGTGACAGCGGTCTGACCGTGTGGGCGGAACGTGTCAACAGACCGAGTTCCGGTGATTTGACCGATTACACGTTCGAGCTTGACTTCACTTCGTTCTTCACAGCTGCGGGTTCCCGCAAGTTCAAGCTTGTGGCTACCGATGATTCCGGGAATACCGGAAGCAAGAACATTTCGGTTACTGCCGTTGATATAACCTGTACCTGCGTGCAAGTGTTGCAATACAGCCCGGACACGCCCGTAACTCCGACAACAGGAAGCGTTACCATCCCCCTGTACAAGTTCGCCAACAACCAGTCGGATAAAGGCATTTCCGTCCGGGTGGACATCAAGATTAATGGAGAATGGCATCTTCTTGCTACAACCGCCGTCAATGACAGTTTTACCCATTCCATTACCCTGCATCCGTCAGAACTGGGCTTGTCACATGGCAGCTACCCGCTCCGCATACAGGGAACTGATATAGCCAGCGGTGCAAAAGGCAATACCATCTACACGGCTGTAATGGTGGTGGAAGAGGGGAATGAAACTCCGATAGTGTCGTTACGGTACGATGATACGACCGGCGGTACAGTGCGCCTGTACGACACATTGAAACTCGATGTCGCGGTTTACGTCCCCGGCAAGTCGCAGTCCCATGTCGCCATATTTGCTAATGGTATACAATTCACGCAGCTTCTCGCCCTTAATACTCGTAGTTATTCTGTTTCACAGCAGATAAAAGGGTATGCTGACGGCACAGCGGTAACCTATAATGCTATTGTCAGTGCTGTATCGAGTGACAATATCATTGTTACTGTTGACGGATCGGCCATCGACGCCGAACTGACTTCCGGTACTATCTACGACTTTGATTTTTCGGGACGCTCCAACGATGAAGCAGACCATAGCATCACGTCGAACGGTTATGAGTTGAAACTGGCCGGTGCAAACTTTACCAGCAACGGATTCGGTACCTTCCTCGGCAAGAATTGCCTGCGCATCGCGGAAAATGTAACCGGACAGCTCAACCATTATATGTTCGGCTCTTCGATGTTGGAGGCTACGGGCGGGGCGATACAGTTCACCTTTGCGACCAAGAACGTGAAGGACAAGAACGCAAAACTGATGGAGTGTTACGACGAGAGTTCCGGCGCCGGCTTCTATGTGACCGGCTCAAAGGTGGGCATCTACTGCAAGAACGGCATAAGGTCGCGTGAGGAACGCTCCTACGAGCAGGGCAAGGAGATAACCGCCGCTATTGTCGTAGAGCCTACAAGCATATACATTGAACGTGGCGGCATCAAGTATTCAATGATATGTCTCTACCTTGATGGCGAACGTGTCGCGGCCCTCGGCTATGTGGGTGGCACCGGCAATCTTTTCCAGGATCGCAATATCAAATTCAATGGAGAGAGAGGCGACCTTTACCTCTATAACCTCTGTGCGTGGAACACCTACTTTGAGTGGGCGCAAGCACATAAGAACTACCTTGTCCGGCTTACTGACACGGAAATAATGGTCAAGGAATATGAGTTTGAGAATGTGCTTGTCTCACAGACCGCTGAAGGCACGACGATGTTACGTCCTAGTGCCGCAGAACTTTATGCGCGCGGTATTCCCTATATTGTGGAAGTAGCATCGGATGAAAGCTTCAATGAGTTTGACAACGGTGTTTCGACAAGCGACAACTTCACCGTCGACCTTTATTACTACGACCCCGTTCATCCGTGGCGTTCATTTGTGGCACGCGGCGTACGCAAACGCAGGCAGGGAACCACATCAGCCAAACGTTGCAAGAAAAATCCCCGTTATTATCTCGGCAAGGCGAAGGAGATTGTACCGTTGTTCCCGGACTATACCAATGCTGATGCACTGTTAACCTACGCTCTTTTCAAGCAGAAAAAAGTGCGTGTGGGCGAGAATACCATCCCGGTGGATATCATCACCGTCAAGATAGACTTCTCTGATTCCAGCGGTGTGAACGATTGCGGCACTTGCGACATGATGAACTACACCTACCGCTCTCTCGGTGGCGACTACCTGACCCCTGCCCAGCGCTTCTTTGACGGCACATATGACTTGGGTGACATACACATCGAAGGCTTGGAGATGAATCACTCGACCGCCAACCACCCGGTGTGCGTGTTCCGTTCCACATCGGACACGTTGCAGAATGTCTACTTCGAGGCGCGTGGTAACTGGAAAGAGGACAAAGGCGAACAGACCGCCCTTGGGTTCATGAACACTCCCGGTTACAACCTCGGCTGTCTGAACTATCAGGACGCATCGTTTGTCGAGTTCTTCGGCCGCGCAGAGGAAACGCTTGACCAGATAGAGGAACGCTTCAAGGCTACAGACGGACTTGATACGGGTATGCTCTACCTGCTGTCTTTGTATTGCGGGCGTGACTACCGCTTCATGCGTTACGTTGACGGCGCATGGAAGGATACAACCGGTTCAATGTATCAGGAAGATGGCAAATGGCTCATTGAGGGTGATGTACTGAACCCCGTTGAAGGTTTTGAACTACTCGTGTACCAAGGGATGTGTTGGTGGCGCGGTGTTTCTTCCGTTGAGGATATGATGAAACCCAGCTCAATGAAGTCAAGTTGGGTTCAGAAACTCATCGACAAAGGTGAAATATCCGGCGACACATTCCCGGCATGGACATACTATTTCGAGTGTATGGTTGACAATGACCAGCTCGCCATCGACTATGCGCTCGGGAAGAAAGTGCCTTACCAGCTCTATAATATGCTGCGCTTCTGTGATACTTGTAACAAGGACAACGATGCCCAGTGGCAGGAGAACTGGCGCAATAATCTGCGTCTGCACGCCAACCCCAAATCAGTGATGAGCTACTACGGCTTTACCGATTACGCCTGCGGCAAAGACCAGCAAGCAAAGAATATGCAGCCCATGTGGTTCTTGGAAAGCGGGGCGAGCGTTACCAAGGGCGTCTATTCACCGAACGCGCTTATCATGTATCTTAACAAGATATATGATGCTGACGGTGTGAACGACAAGGACAATGACGGCGGTTGCGATACCGACCCCGAAGTAGACCCCGGCAAACCCTCGACAGATACGTATACCAACCCGTTTGCAGGGTGGAACAGTATCCTTTGGGTGTGTTGTAGGGAACAGCAGGAGGTGTTGCTTGTCGACGGAAACACCATAGACCTGCGCACGGTCATCGCGGCTATGCGCTCCTGCCAAATAGAAGTGGACGGTCAAATGATGAAACCTTTCTCACCGGATGGTGCTATCTATTTTTATTGTACCAAACGGCAGTTGGTATGGCCGAAAGTGGTCAGCTCTTACGATGGCTACCGGAAGTATATCCAGTACACCGCCACCTCGGATGCTATCTACTTCTACGCTCTGCAAGGGCTTGGATTGACATCGCTTCCGGCATTTATCCGTACTCGTTGGCGCATCCGCGACGGTTATTACCAGACCGGAGACTTCTTCAGCGGTGTTCTGTCCGGGCGTATCGCTTGTGGTGCAGATGCGACAATAACCATCATGGCAGCGGCAACCGGTTACTTCGGTGTTGGCAATGACGCATCGGGCAACCTCTCGGAGAGTTGTTACCTCGAAGCCGGACAAAGCTACACATTCACCAACTTTGCCAAAGATGAGGGTGCATTGCTGTACATCTACCAAGCCGACCGGATGAGTAGTATAGACCTCTCCGCATTGACGCTTAGTGACAACTTCGATTTCTCGGTCATGAGCCTTGTGGAAACCCTTGTCACAGGTGGAGAAAACCATGTCGAACGTAGTATGGGTTACAATAAACTGGCGGCATATATGCTCGGAGACTTGCCGTTCCTAACCACACTTGATATCAGGAATACCGGAGCAAAGAGCCTTGATGCTTCCAAGTGTCCCCGTATTGAGCATATCCACACCGAGGGCAGTGTATTGGAAAACCTGACTCTTGCAGAGACTTCTCCGATTAATGACATCTCTCTTCCGGCTACAATGACAAGTATCCGTTTTGTCGGCCTTCCTGAACTGACCTATACCGGCCTTTCCGCTTCGTCCGGCCTGCAAATAGAATCCATGCCGAACGTTCAACGTCTGCGTCTTGAAACGTCGCCTAAACTTGACGCCATCCAGATGCTCCGTGACGTCCTCGCTTCACAGATGGAATCCTGTAAGCTTTCCATGCTCCGTATCTCGAACATGGCACTGAAGGCTGACGGCTCCGAGCTTCTTGCCATTCTCGAATATGGAGTTGCCGGTATGGATGAGGACGGCAACAGGCAGGATAAACCGGTAGTCAATGGCACGTATGAGTTGACGGTTATCCGTGAAACGGATGAAATCGAATCCCTTGAATCCGGCATCGACGGCCTTGTCATCCTTACCGTCATAGATGCCTACATCGACCTTATCAACTGGTTCAATAATGAGTCTTATGGCGGAGAACCGTACTACGATAACGTAACGCTGGACAACATCAATGAAGTCCTTGAATATTATAACGGCGAAACTTACAAAGAATATCTCGAACGCTTCGCTGAAGACAATATGGATATTAATGATTTAATTAACAAGTAACTATGACGAATGAACAAAGCGCAACGCTGCTTCGCTTGAACAAACAGGCGCAGGTGGCCGCACTGAACGCCGTTGGATTCTCGGATATCACCGAGAATTCCCGCGCCTCTGAATTTGGACAACGTATCAAGTGGGCTGCCGGCCTGCTTGATTTGAATCTTGCCTGTAACCGTATTTCTGATAACTCCAAGGCATACTTTACTGCTGCTGAATGGAACTCCCTCACGCTCGCTAATAAGCAACTGTACATCAAACGCGGTCTTCGTATCCGTGCGCATGGACACTCCTTCGTAATTTCCGCCCAGGAGTGCTATAATGCCGACATGACTACCACCTTCTACTGGGGCGGTCAGGGCAAAGCCATAGACGGGCTGAATCAAAAAGGACTGGGCGCCATGTATGGCTGCTTCACGGGTGAGGAAGATACTGACCTCATTATCGCAACTCTGAAAGACCAAAATAATAGTGGTGTGATCGGTGCGCCAGCTGCCGAAGCCGCCCGCGCCTACCGTGCCTACACTTTGGAAAGTGACGGTATCGAGGATGAATCCAACTGGTTCCTTCCGTCATCCGGTCAAATGCTTCTGATGTACCGCTACCGCGATAAAATCAACGAAATGATGCGTACCTTCTGGAGTAGTGATTCCATGCTGATGACCGATAAGTATTATTGGTCAAGTACGATTTGGGATAATAATTCCGCCTGGACTTTCGAACTGAATACCGGACGTATTACGACCCAAAACAAAAATTCCATTCTTCTTCATGTGCGTGCAGTAGCTTCCGAGTAGTATTAACTTAATATTATACAATAAAATGGATGAAAATATCGCTAGCGCAATGCTTTTGCGCCTGAATAAACAAGACCAAGTTGCAGCTTTGCAATCAATAGGTTTTACAACCGTCAATGAAAATACCCCGGCGAGTGACATCGCCAAGTATATGCAATGGGCAGGTACACTTCTTGATCTTTCTTTGGCTACGCTTCGAATCGAAGACGGTGAACAAGTCTTTTTCACGGCTTCCGAATGGAACTCCATGAGCGCGAATAACCGCTCCAAGTATATCCGTATCGGCATCCGGCTACGTGCCGAATGCCACCAGTTCATTATCGCCAAAAGCGACTGTGTCGCCGCCGACGGTACGAAAACCTTCAAATGGGGCGGCTACGGCACAGACCTGCGTGGCCTGAAAAACTACGGCAGTGGTAACCAAGGACTCTATGATACATTCGACGGCAAAGAAAATACCGATGTAATCCTTGAAACCCTTGCAGGTGTCAAGGACACTCAGGGAACTGTCGGCGCCCCTGCCGCCGAAGCTGCCAGAGCCTATAAAGCCTGTACGCTTGAAAACGACGGAATTGAAGATACAACCGTGTGGAACCTGCCTGCATTGGGCGAACTTATGCTTATGACCAAGTATAAAACCGAAATCAATGAGCTTGTAACTTCTATGTTTGGTAATCAAAATATATTTACAAGTGAATGGTATTGGTCTAGTACTGAATACGACGCTTCCAGCAGTTGGAACGTGAACTTCAGCTACGGCAACGTCTACACGCTCAACCGCCAGAGCGCGAACCGGGTTCGTCCCCTCGCCGCAATAAACTCTTTATCTCTTTAATTCTTTATCCCTTAGAGAGTTAGCTGAATAAAAGCCCCGACAGGGGCTTTTTGTCTTTACTTTTTTGTGCTAAAATTGTGTTAATTGCTTTACAGTTGTTAACTTTGTGTCCTCTAATACATACATTAAAATATCAAAAAATTAACATGGCACTTACACAAGACCTTCCTATATCAAATTCGATGTATAAGCTTCTGAACCTTATCATTGATGCCCGGCAACAATTCCCCAAGGCGTTCCGGTATGAATTTGGTACGGAGTTGATGATGCTCGCTGTTCATTGTTGCGAATATATCCGCTATGCAAATACCGATATGAGCCTTGAGCACCGTGCAGATTATCTGATGAAGTTTTTGTGTGAGTTCGATGCATTGAAATTACTGCTAAGAGTGTGTGAAGAACGACATTTGACCAGCCTTACTCAAACTGCCGAAATCTGTCTGCTTGCAGAGAGCATCGGTAAGCAAAGTACCGGCTGGTACAAAAAAACGGTTGCAGATCTCCAACGGCAAAAAGCTAACGGAGCGCAACAAGTCGCAAAGCCGGAGTCATAATCGCCAAGGGGATTATGAGTGAGCAATTAGAATTATTTATTGGGCATCCCCCCGGTGATGAGCCGGGAAAGACTAAGATAGCGGATGCAACGGCTTCCAGCAGTTGGAACGTGAACTTCAACAACGGCAACGTCAACACGAACAACCGCCAGAACGCGAACCGGGTTCGTCCCCTCGCCGCAACAGGTAATATAATCTATGACATACTTCTTAGCAGTATTTTCGAAGCATCCGAAGATTGTGCCAGGCAGAAAAGAACGAGTACGGATTGTGTTGAGTTCTATAATGATTATCAGTCTGCATTGGTGCGGCTATGGTATTCTATTATTTACGGTGAATATGTACCGGACTTTTCAAAAGTATTCATACGGACTTACCCGGTATATCGGGAGGTTTTTGCCGCCGCTTTCATTGATCGCGTTGTCCATCACTGGATCGCTCTTCGTATCGAGCCGATTTTAGAGGAACGCTTCCGGGAACAAGGAAACGTCTCGAAGAACTGCCGGAAGGGTGAGGGATGCTTGTCTGCCGTGCACTATCTGAATAACATGATAGTCGAGGTCAGTGAGAATTATACTGCCGATGCGTACATTTTCAAAGATGACCTGTTCAGTTTCTTCATGTCTATCTCGAAATCGTTGGTATGGGAAATGCTGAACATATTCGTAAGGGACAATTATAAAGGCGATGATATTGAATGTTTGCTTTACCTTCTAGCCGTTACTATCTTTCATTGTCCACAAAATAAGTGTATCAGACGCTCTCCCGTCTCCATGTGGGACAAACTTCCCAGTAATAAAAGTCTGTTTCATAATGATCCTGACAGGGGAGTGGCTATCGGGAACCTGCCGTCGCAACTCATAGCCAACTTTCTGGCGTCTGTATATGATTATTTCGTGATGAAAATACTGGGATTCATGTATTATGTACGCTTTGTTGATGACTTTTGTATCGTGGTGAAATCTCCGGAAGAAATATTGTCCAAAGTCCATCTTCTTGATGGTTTCCTGAAAGAACAACTCCTTTTACGGTTGCATCCGAAGAAACTGTATCTTCAGCATTATAAAAAAGGAGTATTGTTTGTAGGGGCGTTCATTTTGCCGGGTAGAATTTATGTATCTGACAGGGTGGTTGGTAACACATATAACGCTGTCAGGAAATTTAATAAAATAGCTGAAAGCGGGTTTGCTGAAGCACATGTTGAGAAGTTTGTGAGTACAATGAACTCTTATTATGGTCTGATGAAACACTTTGCAACGTACAATATCCGCCGTAAAATTGCAGCGATGTTACTTCCTGAATGGTGGGAATATGTTTATATCGAAGGACATTTTGAAAAGTTTGTATTGAAGAATAAATATAACCATAGAAAACAACTAATTAAACATATCAAAAAACATGGATCAAAAAAATATCTTACCGCGTGGGATTGCTAAGCCTATCGAGCAACAGCCGGACGGAACTTGGATTGTACGTCATCACTTCCGGGTGGTTGGTACCAGTGAGAATGGTGAAGAACTGGTAACTTTTGCCAGTTCGGAATATCCCGAGAAACCTACCTTGCAACAGATTCAAAGAAGTATTGACCGTTATCGGGTGTGTCTAACAATGTATGGGGAGACAATCTCTGATGAATTTGAAAAGGTTGACCTTTCTGTTTATATGTTTATAGATTAAATTTAAGGCCTGTTTAAACATTGATTAGACAGGCTTTTTTGTGTAAAAATCACAGCAGGTAAAAGATAACATACGAATCCGCATCTCATCCGCTACTTTTGTTGAAAATCAAAATTCATAAAAAGTAATGAAAAAAATAGTTGAATGGATTATGCTGAGTAATAGATGGAAACATCTAGTTGGAGGATTTGCTATTGGCGTTTCTGTGGATGACTGGTTTGCTGCAATTTATGCAGGTGTGCTTACTGCTGGCGCTTTGGAGTATAAGGATAAAGCATATGGCGGCAATTGGGATTGGATAGATTTGGGCTTAACAGTGGCCGGAACGTGTGTTGGACAATTAGTGAGAACTATCGTATGACGGAAGTACAACATGTAACGGAGGTGGCTAAAGGTATTAGTGACTATGGTATGATGGCTGTGAGTGCAGCATTTTTTCTTTTGCTTTCAGCATCTATGATGATAGCATTATTCAAATGGTTTAAGAGTATGATAAACCGCCTTCTGGAACAACAGGAGTGTTTGAATCAATTGCTTGATACGGTACAAGACAATGTGAGTCTGCAACGAAACTTAATGGAAAGACTTCAACCTGAAACCTTACTGCGTATCCGGAATTTGACAGGTTTTGCTTTTGACCTTAGTATCGAACAGGTTTGTAGCTTGATAAAGCGGGTTCGAATAGAGAACCACATAGCAGATCGTGAAGCAACAGTAAATAAGATACGAAAGTCATTGCAAGTAATTCATGATGATCGAAAGAGCCGCTTTGACCCTTTTATATATCATGGAAAACCTCTGTCGGAATATTGTAATGAGAATTGGGTGGAAGATGTTGTGAGTGTAGTTGAAGGTGAAATTTACAATGAAGATGGTGAAAACAATGCACGTGCTTATACTAATGTAAAACTTGCATACGATAATATAAAGACGGATTTTTATCAACGCTTAAAT
>ERZ1027139.608-NODE-608-length-10705-cov-8.866197_pt1 | contig 10705 bp, 8 predicted proteins | sample MGYA00519277_ERZ1027139 | MGnify/ENA primary metagenome ERZ1027139 (study PRJEB26926, sample SAMN06164554) | human gut metagenome | biome: ENVO:00009003; feature: ENVO:2100002; material: ENVO:00002003 | host: Homo sapiens | place: USA | collected 2012 ...
GAGATGTCTTAGGGTCTCGTGGGCTCGGAGATGTGTATAAGAGACAGATCTAGACTCAAGCCCAATTTCACTATAAAATTTTTCCATATTAGCTGGTGGCATAGAAATTCTCAAGTCAAAAAATCTATCTAAATACCTACATGAATCAAAATCCACTCCATAATAATTCTTTATTGTATGTTGCAACTGTTCCAAATTAACAGAAAAAACAAATGTGATTCTGTCATCATATATGTAATGTTTTATTTGTTCAAGAAGATGAACTGCAAAAGTTGGTTTACATCTATCCAATTCGTCAATAAAAATAACTAATCGATTTCCCCTTTCAGCTAATAAACAAGAAAAAAAATCTTTAATTTTTTGTTCTATATCTTTCTCTTCTTTAAATTTTGTAAATGGATCTTCTGATGTAAGAGCATCCTTTATCCCATTAACATTATGACCACTTATTGCCTCAATAATCGCTCCTGCTGTTTTGACAATACTAATATCAGACAAAGAAAAATCAACACTTAGTTGCTTTGTAATCTCATAAATTAATGATAACACTGGTTCTGTGTCATTATCATTTGACCATGCATCATAATATACAGCTATACTGCAATTACCCTTTTCTCTATCGCTCTTAGAAAATGGTACCCTAATTGTAGCTTTCGCTTTAGTTTCTTCATCCATTGTACTTGATGAATTTAATGCATTGATAACCATTTTTGTTTGCCTGACAAAAAACGTCTTTCCGCTTCCCCATCTTCCATCAATTGCAATTGCACTGGCTGATTCTTGTGCTTGCAAAATATCATAAAAATAGACAATATCTTTATTTCTATTGATTGTGTCATTATACAAAGTTTCTATCAAATTTTCTTCTGTAGGTATCATTTCATACTTTTTCATAAGCAAAACATATCTCCCTTTTATAAATTATTCAATATAGATTATATCTCCAAAGTCGACTTTTTCACACAAAACTTTCTTAGATTTTGTTGCATCCATCTCTTCAATGGTCATTTCTCTGCTACCGCTCTTGGCAACTACCAATTCCTGCAGTAACAAAGGCTTGTTCACTGAGAACGGGATGAAATTGTCAAGGTACAAATCCGTTACAGCATTTTGTGTAACTTTTTATTGTTTTCATGAATATTTTAAGCTATAATGTAACCGAAGTTCAAAAACTGACGGTAACGCTAACGGTTACGAATTAACGATTGGAATGAGGTATGATATGCCATTAAACTGGAATGATGAAACAATTCCATCAGAAGCAGATAAAACAACAGATATATTAGGATTTAAAGAAATCGGTGGTATCGGGCAACTGATTTACCACCCTTTCCGATTCAAGAAATATGAACTTGATATTGATAAAAGCGATGATTATTGTGCAACACCATTTTGCCGCCCCGGATATGAACCCATCTTTCCTAAAGAAGATTTTCTTTCCGGACAGGGACTGCTTACCAGCCTTTGCAATCTGGCAATGCAGATAAACAGCTTTTATAATAAAATTCCATATACACAGCTCATCATGGAATGGTGTACAAATAATATGCATCCATATAATATTGATTTCATTTATTCTGAATTGAATGAATCGTTTGATATAAATAGCTTCCATGCAGAAATGGTAGAAAAAGACGGAACATTCGAGATTAACAACTTCTTAGATGACCTCGGGAAATTATATAATGCAGTCATGTTTTATGTTGCTCTCGAAGGTGTCTGTATTGCCGATGACGAAGCTGCATATGATTTATCCAAAGAAGGAAAATACTTTGAGGGCTACTCTTTCTTTGATAAATATAAGCATCCTATCGTTGCAATACCGGATGACTTAGATTATGGGGATGCAAAAGGAAACCTCATAGAAGAAATGCGAATTGATAATGAGTACATTAAAAATCATCCAGTAGAAAATCCTCCAACCGGAGAATTTGCTACTACACCATATGACGATTACGATGAATTGCGGAATGCTCTTATTGACATAATTCCAGAATTTACCATGAAATTAAAGGTAGATCTCCGCACTAACCGATTAGAATTTTCTACCGATATTAATTCTGTATTTGATATTGCATGGCTGACACTTGCAAGAATGCTTTCCGAAGACCCTGCACCAGAAGATAAAGGCAAATCGGATAATCGTCCAGAAGGCATTATGATTCGTTGCCGGAACTGTGGTAAATTCATAATTCGAAAAAGTAACCGACAGGAATTTTGTGATGCCGAAGAATGCCAAAAAGTTCGAAATGCCCGAAAGCAAAAGGCCTACCGTGAACGAAAAGCCATTGAAAAGGCTCAAAAAAGTAAGAAAAAAGCACATTAATTTATATAATTTGGCGGAAAAGCAAATAGATTATTGTATCTAATGTCAGCCAGATACATGCAATTATGTGCTATGATATTATATAAAATATGTTTAAAAGACACCGGAATCCCCCCCTATGCAATTTCGCGAAAAAACGAGTGTGAGGGGGGCATCTGTCTTTAGGACAAAAAGGCACAAAGATAATACTCCCCCATGGGGGCTAAAGGAGGACATATGGCAAAAGCAAATATCGAATTACCTATGTTTTCAACAGATATAGATGAAATAAAGATTTATGAGCTTAATCACGTGATTTTAGATTTATTATTAGCAGACAAAAGTTCCAAAAGAAACATTCTGTGGGCCACAAAAGACTATCTCTCGTATGGTAACTTATACGATGAACATTGTCAAATAATGCCGGAGCAAATCACTTATGATAATCTAAATGTTATTCAACCACGTGTTTTGAAAGAGAAAGACAAACAAACATCACGTACAAAAGGAAAAGCAGAAGTTTTTACACCAGCTTATGTTTGCAATAAGCAATTAAATCTTGTTGATGATGCATGGTTTGGTCATAACAACATTTTTAATAAAACAACACGTTTTGGTTGGAAAACAATAAAAAGAAAAATCGTATTTTCAGATAAAAAGCCTTACAGATGGCAAGATTATATTGACCTAAAACGTCTTGAAATCACTTGCGGAGAAGCTCCATATATAACAAGTAGATATGATATGCAGACAGGTGCTTTTATTCCTGTACAAGACAGAATAGGCATACTTGACCGAAAACTACGCATTGTATCCGAAAATACTTCTTGTTTAGAGGATTGGATAAAATGGGCAACACGTAGTATTGAAAGCGTTTATGGATTTGAATTTCAAGGAGATAGTTTAATTATTGCTAGAGAAAATGTACTATTTACATTTATTGAAAATATGTACATGAAATTTGAATGTGTTCCAGATGTTAAATTGCTCAAGAAAATAGCCAATATTATTGCATGGAATATATGGCAAATGGATGCATTTACATATTCTATTCCCTACAAAAAAAAATTACCTCAATATCAACAAACCAGTCTATTTGCTGATGAAGTGAAAAATAATCTTTGTAAGATAAAAGATTGGCGTTCAAAGGAAACCCTCACATACTCAGAATTATTTAAGGAAGGTGATTGATTTGGAAAATATAGAACTTATTTCAGAACTAATAACAGGCCGAGTTAAACCTCATATTTATGCATTTACAACTAATACAATCCCAAACTATTTAAAAGTTGGTGATACTTATAGAGCTCTCACTGTAAGACTGAACGAATGGAGAAAACACTTTCCAAATTTACAACAAGTGTACAGTAATCCTGCATCTATTGATGACGAGATATTTTTTAGAGATTATGCTGTGCATGATTTTCTCATTCACGAAAAAGGGAAATATCGTTTATTGATTGAGGATATGGTTGATTTTCCTCCCGGCACTTATTATTCTAAAGAATTTTTTAAGGATACTACCAAAGCTGATGTTGAAGAAGCTATTATTGATATCCAAACAAGCTACAAGAATAATGACAATAAATATCAATTCTATAATGCCAATACTGCTCTACCGGAAACATATACATATGCTTCAACCGGATATTGGACTCCTAGACCCAATCAGCAGGAAGCAATTGATAATTTTATAAATGCTGTAGATAATGGCAGAACTAATTTACTGATGTATGCAGTAATGAGATTTGGAAAATCTTTTACTGCAATGTGCTGCGCTAAAGCCAAAAATTTCAAAAAAGTTTTAGTCGTATCTGCGAAAGCAGACGTTCGAGAAGAATGGAAAAAAACTGTGCAAAGCGCAGATAATTTTAATCAAGATTATGTTTTTCTATCATCAGAAGAGTTATTAAGAGATGAAAATATCGTATCAGATACATTAGCTTCAGAAAAAGGAATTGTACTTTTCTTGACTCTTCAAGATTTGCAAGGCACCGAAATTAAAACTAAACATAAAAGCGTGTTCGAAAATGAACTTGATTTACTAATAATCGACGAAACTCACTATGGAGCCAGAGCCGAGAGTTACGGGCGAATAATAAAAACAGCTAATACAGTCAAAGATATTTCCTTAAATCTATCTGATGATGGCGATGATTCTGTAGATGCAAACATTGTTGATAAGCAAATAAAAGAATTAAATGTACGAATAAAGCTTCATCTTTCAGGAACACCATATAGAATACTAATGGGAAGTGAATTTTCTCAAGAAGATATTATTTCATTTTGTCAGTTTTCAGATATCGTAGCAGAACAAGAATTATGGGATAAGCAGCATATCTCCTATGAAGATGATAAATATATTGAAGAAGACGAAGACAAATATCAAGAATGGGATAATCCTTATTTTGGATTTCCACAAATGATTCGATTTGCATTTACACCAAATGAGTCTGCACTAAGAATTTTGGATAGTTTAAAACAAAATGGTTCTACATATGCACTTTCTGAATTATTAAAACCTATGTCAATAAAAAAAACATCAGATGGAGACCATAAAAAATTTATACACGAAAAAGAAGTATTAGACTTGTTTGAAGCAATTGATGGTTCCAAAGACGATGAAAGTATTTTTGCTTTTTTAGACTACGATAAAATTTATGAAGGAAAAATGTGTCGACACATGGTTATAGTTTTGCCTTACTGTGCTTCATGCGATGCATTAGAAGAATTGATTATTACTAATAAGACTTCATTTAAAAATCTTTGTAATTATGAAATTATAAATATATCTGGTGTTGACGGTGCCCGAACATACAAAACTGTACAAGCTATAAAAGATAAAATCAGAAATTGTGAAAAGTCTGACCAAAAAACTATAACTCTTACAGTTAACAGAATGCTTACTGGAAGTACAGTTGAGCAATGGGATACAATGATTTTTCTCAAAGACACTTTCTCTCCTCAAGAATATGATCAAGCCGTATTTAGATTACAAAATCAATATGTTCAATCTTATGTAGATGAAGAAGGAAAAGTCATTAAGTTTAATATGAAGCCACAAACATTATTAGTAGACTTCGATCCTCATAGAATGTTCATAATGCAAGAACAAAAATCTTTAATTTACAATGTGAATACTGATAGTTCAGGAAATCATCATCTTAGAGACAGAATGGCATCTGAACTTAAAATATCACCTATCATTACTATCAATAAGGGAAAAATCCAGCAAGTATCAGCAACGGATATTATGGCTGTTGTTAGCGAATATTCAAGCAGTCGTGGAGTAAAAGATGAAGCAAACGACATTCCTGTAGATGATAATCTATTTGATATTGATGAGATAAAATCAGAGATAGAACGTCAAGCTGAGCTTGGTTCAAAAGGTGGATTAAAGACTGAAGCACACGAAGGTAATGGTACAGTATTTGACAATACTGATGAAAACGATGGCAATCGTAATGCAAATACTACAGGAACAAATTCAAATGGTGGAAATGATGATACTGCTGCTTCATCTACAACAGATATTGAAAACCAGATTCAGATTTTAAGAAACAAATTTAAAACATACTATTCCAGAATACTCTTTTTTGCATATTTGACAGAAAAAAAAGTCACTTCATTATCCGACATTATAGACATTTCTACAGAATCGGATAGCAAAAGAATTATGAAAAATCTGAATATAGATATAAATATCTTAAAGCTAATGGTTTCTCATATGTATCCATTTATACTGACCGCTTTAGATTATAAAATACAAAACATAAATGCTCTTTCCCATGACGAAAGCATTCCTGCTATGGAAAGAGCAATTACTGCTATGGGTAAATTCGGTAAATTGTCTGAATCTGAGATAACTACTCCTATTTCTGTAGCAACTAAAATGATTGAACTAATTCCAGATGAAGCATTTTCATCATTAGCAAGAGACAATCATCACATATTGGATATCGCAAGCAAGATGGGTGAATTTGCAATTGTAATATTTAACAAATGCACTTCTCTTGGAATAGACATAAATCTCTACAAAGATAAGATTTTGTCCGTTCCAACTTCGTCCGTAGCATATGAATTTACACGAAAGATTTATTCAATTCTAGGAATGGATATTTCATGTATTGCAGAACAGTTTACATCATACGATTTATTAAGTATTGTTGATGATACCCAAAATGTAGATTATGCTCATATACAAAAAATATTGTCACAAAATAAATGTTTTGCAGATATTTCATTAGAATGCGATGCAGAGGAGGTTGAAGCATTGAAATTTAACGCAATTGTTGGTAATCCACCATATCAAGAAGATGACGGCGGCGCCGGTGCAAGCGCAAGACCATTATATCCATATTTCGTTAATATGGCGAAAAACTTTTCATCAGAATATTCAACCCTAATAATTCCAAGCAAATGGTATGCAGGTGGAAAAAATCTTGATAATTTCCGTGAAATGATGCTGTCAGATAAAACAATTAAAGAATTACACGACTGTTTACATCCAGAAGAATACTTCCCAGATACCAATAACCGAGGCGGTATATGCTATTTGCTATGGGATACTCAATACGATAATTCACATTCGAAAATGAAAGTAGTAACCCATGAGGGATCAGGAATTGAAACATCTTACATAAGAGATTTGAAAATACGTGATTTGGATATTTTCTTCCGAAACAATAAGGCTCTTAGTATTCTTGATAAAGTAATACCCGATAATACTACACCTGTTTTGCGAGATTATGTATCAGCTGCAAAGGCTTTTGGTTTCCGTACTTTTTTCATTTCTGATGCTCAATTTAGACCAACTCCGAACGGACTTACCGAACCAATCAAGTGTTACGGACGTGCAAACAATATTGGATTTGTTGAGAAAACGGAAGTATCTTCACACATTGAATGGATTGATAAATGGAAAGTATTTATTCCAGAATCAAACAACATAGGTACGGAATTAAACGATGATAATCAGAATTCATTTGTTGGTGCACCGCAAGAAATCTGCACAGAAACATTTTTATGCGTAGGAGCTGAATTAAATCTAACTCAACAATCAGCAAGAAACCTATCAAATTATCTTAGAACTAAATTTGCACGTTTTCTTCTAAGTCTTGCAAAAATCAGTCAACACGGAACAAGTAAAACATACCGATTTGTTCCTCTTCAAGATTTCAACGAGGAATGGACTGATGAAAAGCTTTACAAGAAATATTCACTAACACAACAAGAAAGAAATTACATAGAATCAAGCATCAAATCGATGTAGAAAAAAGCCACAATCCCGGTAGTCCTACTATCAACGATTGTGGCTTTTACCGTAATCGCAAAATGGTGTTTACCTTTTACCCTCTCTATTCACTTAAGCATTCATCCTTGCTCCGTCAGTAGTAAGGTCGGTAGTATCGCCCTTTCCCTCTGCCTTATTCTGCCCTGTGTTGCCCCAGTCTGCGAAGGTATGCATTATCATAAGACTGGAGTGCCGTGGCAGATGAATAGTACTTTTATCATTATTCTATTTCTCCTTGTTTTGCCCAGAAATGCCCTGTTTTGCAAGGAATTTCGGGGTTCGTGTGGTTTGCTCTGAAATTACAGATTGTGGCAAATCAGAGCAGAATTAAGCAAGTTATTACTACCTGTTAGTAGTAAAATTGGTAGTAAAAGGGAAAGGTTTACTACTAAGGATTTTGAATAAATTCTTTTGTTTCTTTTTCTACATCCTGCCATATATTAGAAGGCATCTCAGCAAAGTTATAATAAGTTCCAAAAGAACCATATGACGAATCTGCATTTTCTGGTTTTACAATTCCTCCCAAGCATCTTGAATCATTAAAATCTACTGCAAGTCTGTACATCGTCCTAATTGCTAACATATATTCATCAACATTTTTCAAAGAATTATCAGCAAAAAATGCTTTTGCACTACGCTTTGCCCTTTCAATATCTTTAAATTGAAAATATCCTTGGACATCACAAGTACCAGGCACCCTATACTTCGGTGCATTCAACGAAATATCAGCAAATTTTTCACACACATTATAAAAATCCATGTATTTTTCTTTTAATACATTGAAAGTTTCCATATCCTTTAGTCTTTCATTTTCAATCAATGAATAATAAAATTGTTCTTTTGAATTGCTTATTCTTCTTCCCATTATGCGTCAACTCCTTTTCTTCCTGCTTGCTACAGGCAAAAAATTTTCTGCTTCTCCCTCATTAAAAGTCTGTTCCGCTTCATCTTTCAATGACTTTTGAGCCTCTTTGTATCCTTTTTTATCTGTTCCCGGATATTTTTTATTTATCTCTGACCATATGCACTGAATTTCATCTCTTCTTGACCTTATATCACTCAAAGGCAAATCACAAAAATCTGTTATCAACGACGAATATGCTTCTCGAACATCCCACAATTCATCTGCTGCATCCTTATGTTTTTTTATTCGATCATCCAAGTTACTATCTTTCATATATAAATTAAATCCTAATGACAATGCTGATGTAATCCCACCTATCCACGCTAACAGATACTGATTTGTTATAACAGTCGCCAAAAATCCTACCGTTGAAACTGCCGTAAGTATTATCTGACTAATCTTAACTCCTTTATTTATACGCTCTAATCTATTCTGTATTTTATGGTGAGTTGTGTATGTATAAACAACCTTCCCATGCAAATCTATTATCTGATTCAATAATAATTCCTGATTTTCCTCCATAGCACTTTCTACCTTTCTGCACTATACCATATATCTAAGCACTTTTCCCAATACATCCCAGCCTTTTGATGCATCCACCTTCATATTGCTTCCGGGTGCTTGTATCTGCGGTGTAATATATCCATTCAAAGAAATTTCATTATAATATTTCAACATTGCTTCCTCGAAAGTTTCTCTACATCCAGACGTTTGCTCTCCATCACGTAAAAAATGCCATCCCTTAATAGCATTGTGCATAAAAGAATCAATCAATATTCCTGACAAATGATAACTTTGGAAATTGTTGTCTCTAATATAACGAATATGTTTACACGCATCATACAGAAGTCCATTCGATTGTTCATTTTTTTCTTTTATCGCATCCTGCTCTGCTTTGGGATTGGTTGACATCCAATTTCCTCCCATATGGCTATCCGGATATTTATATGTTCCATCCCATCCCCAAATAGTATTATTTTTAAAAGCTGGTAATATTTCAAATTTCATACCATCCGAAAACTTTATAACAACAACTTGTCCATCTCCCCTAATATCTGTTCTAGGATATGTGTCCAATATTGCATTTTTAACAGACTGTAAAAGTCTTGATGGTCCATTTCCATATATATTCGAAAAGTGATTATATTCGGCATCTGGTAATTCAATTAACACATCCAAATCACTTGTATTGATTGCTGTTCCTCTTCCATATGATCCGACATAAAAACTATGTGCCGTATCACTTATACTATTCCAAAATGTCTGATTCACCGCTTTTGTAATTCTTTTATATCGCACTGATATCAATGATCGTGTATCTAAATCAATCACATGCTCATTTTTAGTAACTCTATAGCTCATATAATTTCACCCTTTCTGAATATAATTTCAATATTGTCTGTTTCAATTATTATATCGTCTTTTTCACTTCTTTTCCATAGAAAAAAACGCCCTAGCCTAAGCCAGAGCGTCATCCCTCTTCTATATTAAACTACTTTAAACATCTTCTGCGACATCGGTTTCTCTTTCTTCTGCTCAACCTCCGCCTGCGCTTTCCTAAACTCTTCCATTCGTTTCAGTTCTTCCTCAGCATCATCAAAGCTGATATGCGTGTACACATTCATCGTGACTGATATATCCGAATGCCCCATAAGGTACTGTAACGTCTTTGGATTCATTCCCGATTTTGCCATGTTGGAACAGTAGGTGTGCCTGCATACATGTGGAGTAATGTTTGGCATCTGCACCCGGTAGATATCATTGTACCTTCCAACCATATGATTGAATCGATGCTGCCAGTGCATTGCCACAAGTGGCATTCCATTATCATCGTAAAACAGGAATCCGCTATATCCATCTATGGCTTTCTCCACTTTCGGTGCATTTCTATCCTCAATGATTGCCTGAAACATCTGTGCCACATCCTCCGTGATTGGCAATACTCTTGTTCCGGCATCCGTCTTTGTGGTTTCTATGATGTATCGCATATCTGATGTTCTCTGCAACTGATGGTCGATGTTCACAGTTCTGTTCTCAAGATCAATGTCCTTCAGCGTCAAGCCACAAAATTCTGATATTCGCATTCCCGTATGAAATAATATGTACACCACTTCATAATATTGGTGATTCATCTTTATGTGATACCTAATGCAGTTACTCAAAATATTACAGTATTATATCTGTCTCTTATACACATCTGACG